>Ga0209693_10000018_pt1 | contig 63169 bp, 56 predicted proteins | sample HubBroMetageWRM3_FD_188345 | JGI IMG/M metagenome (GOLD analysis project Ga0209693, IMG submission 188345) | Warmed soil microbial communities from the Hubbard Brook experimental Forest, New Hampshire - Hubbard Brook CCASE Soil Metagenome WRM 3... | ecosystem: Environmental > Terrestrial > Soil... | reverse complement strand
GTCCGCTCGGGGATGCCGACTTTGCCTTCCAAGTCGTGCGGGAAGAGTTCGCGACACAGGGCTGCTCCTCCAGCGATGCCTGCGTCGGCGCCGTAGTGGGCCGATACCAGCGGGATTTCCTGGCAACGCGAATTGACGCTCCAACTGGATAGTCGATCGCGTATTTCTCCAAAGAACGGTTGCAGCATGGAAGCTGCACCGCCGCCGATAATCATGACGTCGGGTTCGAGCAGGTCAACGATATTTCCCAGCCAGACGGTGAGGAACATCGCAGTCTCTTCTAAAACCTCTTTGGCCAGGGAATCGCCTGTGCAGTAGGCTCGGCCAACCATCTCACTGGTGATGCGATCAACATGCCCTTCGGCCAGTTCCAGGATGGAAGAACCGCGGCCGGCAGCGATCCTCGCCGAGGCGCTGCGGGCAATTGCGGGGCCGGAAGCCAAAGCTTCGATGCAACCCCGCTTGCCGCAACCGCAGCGCGGTCCAAGATAGTCGATGGTGTTGTGACCGCCCTCGGCCGCGGCTCCGGTGCGACCATGATAGATGTGGCCATCGAACACAATGCCGGTGCCAATCCCGGTCCCGATGGTAGCGCAGAAAACGTTCCGATAACCGCGCCCAGCACCCCATAGGGCTTCCGCCAGGGCCGCGGCATTGCCGTCATTGTCGACACGAACGGGCAAGCGATAAGCCTTAGACACTAACTCAGCCAGAGGAAAATTCCGCCAGCCCGGGAGATTCGGAGGGTTAATGACAACGCCAGTTTGTGGATCGAGCGGACCAGGGGCGCAGATGCCGATACCCGCGATTGAGTGCTTCAACTCTGGTTTACGCTCGATTGCGGCGCGGACTGAGTCGATAGCGGAGGTCACAGCTGCCAAACCCGAGGGTCCGTCCGTCGTCACCATGGGGATACGGATCTGGTAGGTGATTTCGCCTGCGGAGTCTACGAGGCCGGACGCGACTTTCGTGCCCCCGACGTCCACGCCGATAAAGCATGGGTCTGGAACTTTCATCATGCACTTTGCGTAGAGTCTCTAGCGGCGCACGCTGGTAGCGCGCAATATTCGGTCGCGAAACCCCAGAACATCTAGAAGAATATACAGGGGAAAGTCGATCCGGCGTACCCTTGATTCTCAAGCCATGGAGAGAGCGCTTTTCGGGGCTCGGCTAACACTTTCGCGTTCGCTCGGTCCAATAAACGGAGGGATGTGAGGCCTTGGAAATCCGGGAGGTGTTGCAGCAGACAGCCACATCGATGGCGGCCCACAGACTGCGGAGCTTCCTGACGATGTTCGGGATCATTTGGGGCATCACGTCTGTCATTCTGCTGGTGGGCCTAGGAAAAGGATTCAGCCGCGATCAGAAGGAACGCCTGAAGACGATTGGTGTCGACCTGGCCATTATCTGGGGTGGACGAACCAGTGAACAAGCAGGGGGATACGCCGCCGGGCGCCCTGTTCGTCTCTCGATCAACGATGCTTATCTGATCAAGCAGGAAGCCTATTTGATCAAGACTGTCAGCCCGGAGCTGAGGCGAAGTGTCGCTGAAGTTAGCCGCTATAACGCAGCGTCGCGCCCGGTGCGCGGTGTATGGTCCGATTACCAGCGCTTCCGCTCGCTTAAGGTGCAGGAAGGCCGGTTAATGACTGAAGATGACGATCGGGAAGCCCGACGGGTAGTTATTCTCGGGGTCGAGTCGCGTGACCAGCTGTTTCCCGGCAAGCCCGCCATCGGAGAGATCCTGATGATGAATGGCTCGCCCTACAGCGTGATCGGTGTACTCGAAAAGAAGAAGCAGAACGGCAGTTACGGAAGCGGACCTGACAATAGTCAACTCTTTGTTCCCTATGCGGCCATGGCACGTGATTTTCCGCCCGAGGAGCGGCCCGGTATCTTCAAGGGATGGATCAACAACCTGGTGGTTGAAGTCGCCGATCCAGAACATCACGAAGATGCGATGCGGCAGCTCTATCAGATTCTGGGGCGCGAACACCACTTCGATGCCAGCGACAAAGATGCGCTTTTCATCTGGGATACTTTGGAGGGGTCGAAGCTGGTGGAGCGAATCTTCGACATCATGACCATCTTCTTCGGAGCGGTGGCTCTGATGACGCTCATGCTCGGCGGCATCGGGGTCATGAACGTCATGCTGATTGTGGTGACGGAGCGGACTCGCGAGATTGGCGTCCGCAAATCTTTGGGGGCCACGGCCGCGGACATTCGCAACCAGTTCTTCGCCGAATCATCCGCACTGATGATGATCAGCGGAGCCCTCGGTCTAGGCATCGGCGTTGGGACTTGCATAGCGATGAACCAACTACCGCTGCCGGACTTTGTTCCGCATCCCGTGATCTCTCCGCTCGCGATTATCGTCTCGCTGCTGGTACTGGGACTGATCACAGTGGGCGCGGGAATGTATCCGGCGCAGCGCGCCGCGGCGCTGAGTCCGATTGAATGCCTGCGCCAGGAGTAACGGAATCAGGAGTAGCGGAATGCAGATAAAAGAACTGATCCTGCAAAGCTGGGACGCCCTGACCCGCAACCGTCTTCGGTCGATCTTGACCATGATGGGAATCGTGTGGGGCCTGACGACCGTGGTGCTGCTGCTCGGCTACGGCGAAAGTGTAAGCCAGGGCGTCCTCAACGCGTTTCTCGGTATCGGAAACAGCGTCATCATGGTTTGGGAGGGTCAGACGAGCATGCAGGCCGGTGGTGAACGTGCCGGCAAACGCATTCACTTCAAGTATGAAGACGTCCAGGCCATCCGCGACGAAGCTCCGCTGGTTCGGCTGGTGAGTGCGGAATGGGACGATCCGTTCGCTTACAAGTATGGCGACAAAGTAATCTCCGTCCAGTCGAAAGCCGTGCAGTATCCCTATCGCGAGCTGCGCAAGCTGAATATTGCCGAAGGGCGCTATTTCGAAGAGAGTGACTTCAGCGAACATCGTCACGTTCTTATCTTTGGACCGAACGCCGCCAAGAAGGTGTTCGGCGGCCGTGATCCCGTGGGCGACCACGTGACCATCAACGGGGAAACCTGGGATGTGATTGGTCTGTTGCAACTTAAGATCCAGGACTCGTCCAACAACGGTCCCGACAACGAGAACGTGTTCATGCCTTTCGAAAGCATGAGGGATGTCAATGATGAGCGCGATCCCCATATGATTGTGTTCCAAGCAGTCACGCCGCTGCTGCACAAGGCGGCGCTGGCGCAGGTGCGGGAAGTGCTGGCCCGACGGCACAATTTCAATCCCAAGGATGACAAGTCGACCCCCGAGTGGGATACGGTGGATGACACCAAGGACATTGAGCAATTCGGAATCGCGCTTCGGTTGATTCTGGGGTTCGTGGGGGCATTGACGCTGGGAGTCGGAGGCGTCGGCGTGATGAATATCATGCTGGTCAGCGTAACCGAACGCACCAAGGAGGTGGGTTTGCGGAAGGCGCTGGGGGCACGCAATCGCGATATCGCACTGCAGTTCCTGGTAGAGGCACTGGTGCTCACTTTCGTTGCCGGTGCGGTGGGAATGCTGGTTTCTGTCGTGTTAGCGCACACGATCCCACCCATGCCGCTCTACTCCGACATGTATAAGACAGCCAATCACGAGGGCGACATCTTTCTGAGGACAAATTTCAGCGTGATGCTTACTGCATTCCTGATTCTTACTTTTGTCGGCATAGTATCGGGCATGTGGCCCGCGTTGAAAGCCGCCGGCATGGAACCGGTAGAGGCGCTCCGCTACGAGTAGGGCGAAGATTGTCTTTGGAGCACTACTTGCCGCGGGCGGTTGAGTTGTATCATTCAGGCATCGTCATGCCGCGACATTTGCCAGCTTTCGATCCCCATGCCGAAGCCTTTTCGGTAAAAGATCAAAAGCTGATTCAGATCGTGGACTCCGCGTTGGCCGAGGCGGCGCGCCGCAGCGGAGAGTGGCTGGTTTGTCGCCCAGGGTGTACGCAATGCTGCATCGGAGTGTTTCCGATCAATCAACTCGACGCTCTGCGATTGCGCCGAGGACTTGCCGATCTGGAGTCAATCGCGCCCGAGCGTGCTGAGGGCATACGCGGACGTGCTCGCGAGTCGGTTGCCCGGTTATCGGGAGATTTTCCCGGCGATCCAGTGAGCGGTATTTTGGACGAGGGAGACGACGCGGCTCAACACTTCTCTGATTTTGCGAACGACGAGCCTTGCCCCGCGCTCGATCCTGAAACGGGGAATTGTGAACTCTATGAATCCCGTCCGATGACCTGCCGCGTTTTTGGACCGCCAGTTCGATCTGAAGATGGTTTGGGAGTCTGCGAACTCTGCTACCACGGCGCTTCGGACGAGGAGATTGCCGCGTGTGAGATGAAGCCTGATCCCGACGACCTGGAATCCGCCTTGCTCAAAACGGTCGAAGCGAGTTCCGGAACTCCCGGAAACACGATCATCGCCTTTTGTCTGGCGTCGTGAGCAGTCAAGTCTTCTTTTTCTCAAGCTCAGCCCAGCGGGCGTAGAGCTGATCTACTTCTTCCTGAGCCGCTTCCATCTCTGCGTGAGCAGTCACCAGGCGCGGAGCGTCGCTGACAATCTCGGAATCTTCAAGCTGTTCGCGTTTGGCTTGCAGCACGAGTTCGGCTTCGGCAACGCGGAGCTCGATGGAGTCATATTCGCGCGCTTCCAGGTATGACAGTTTCTTTTTCCCAGGAGACTGCCGGGTGATCTCCGCCGACACAAGAGAGCGCGTCGCAGTGCCTGTATCGTCCCTGGCCGCCTTTTCGCTCTCTTCGAGCCATGTCTCCCACTGGGAGTAGTCGGCGAAAAGCCCTGCGCTTCCCTGCCCGTCCAGCCCGAGAACCACCGTGGATACGCGGTCCAGCATGTAACGGTCATGCGTAACCAGGACAAGTGAACCGCGAAACTCCAAAAGGCTTTCTTCGAGTATGTCGAGCGTCGGGATGTCGAGGTCGTTGGTGGGCTCATCCAGCAGGAGAACGTCGGCGGGCTGCAGCATCAGCTGCGCGATCAGAACCCGCGCCCGTTCGCCACCGGAAAGTTTGCCCACTGGTTGATTCAGTTGCTCACCCGCAAACAGAAACTTTGCCGCCCACGAGGCCACGTGGACCTGGCGGTCTTGATACACGACGGAATCGCCTTCCGGAGCCAGAGCGCGGCGCAGTGTTATATCCGGGTCGAGTTCGCGGCTCTGATCGAAATAAACAATGCGCAGCCAGTCGGCGCGATGAATCTGGCCGCTTGCCGGGGACGACTCTCCACGCAATATTCGAAGCAAGCTGGTCTTTCCGCTGCCGTTTGGACCGACTAATCCCACCCTCATCCCGGCGGTGATCACAAAGTTGAGACCTGCAAACAGGGTGCGGCCACCGATCTCGCAGGAGGCGTCTTCCAGTTCGATAAGCCGCTTCGTCTTTCGATCGGTGGCGGAGAAGTCAATTAGCGCGGTTGCGCTGCGGCGCCGGAAATTCAGATCGGCGAGTTCGCCCATCAACTCGCCTGCCTTGTCGATGCGTGCCTTGGATTTTCTCGTTCTCGCTTTAGCACCACGGCGTAGCCACTCGATCTCCCGGTGAACCAGGTTCTCCAACGCTTCCTGACGTCTAGACTGGGCGTGCAGGAATTCTTCTTTCTTCTCCAGAAAGCGGCTATAGCTTCCGGAAACGCGCAGGAGCCCGTCGGGATAAGTCCGGTTCAGCTCCGCCATTTCGTTAGCAACATTCTCGAGAAAATAGCGATCGTGACTGACGACTACGCATGCGAAAGATGCCGCCTCGAGCAAGGCTTCGAGCCACTCGATCCCCGCCAGGTCCAGATGATTCGTAGGCTCGTCGAGCAAGAGGATGTCCGGCCCTTGAACGAGCGCTTCGACAATGGCGAGCCGTTTCTGCCAGCCGCCCGATAGTGCGGAAGCCTCTGCTTCCAGGCTCTCAAAGCCGGCGCGGCCTAGAGTTTCGGCGAAGCGCGTGCCCCGCTCTGACTCCGGTACCGCGGCTCGCTCCATCGCGCTCTGGGCGACGGAACGCACCGTCGCCCCGGGCTCGAATTTCGAGTCCTGTTCGACATAACTGAGGCGGATGCGTTTTCGCACGGCGATTTCGCCGCTGTCGGCAGTCACATCGCCCGCCAGAATCCGCAGCAGCGTGGATTTGCCGGAGCCGTTCGGACCGATCAGCCCGATCCGGTCACCCTCCGAAACCGTGAAGCAGATGTTCTGAAACAGCGGATTGGCTCCAAAAGCCTTCGAAATTTCCTGCGCATTGATGATCGGCGGCAACGACTTGGGGTCTCCTCGTACCTGAATTGAGGTTATCAGGAAAGGCAGAGGTGCATGGCACGCCCTGAACTGCTACGTCCATTGGAGATGCTGCCTGCTGCTGCCCATCGTGGCAAAATGGAGTGCGAAGTCTACGCAGGGGCGCCACAGCAATGGAAGATAGCGACCGGGATCGCTCTTTCCGCGAGGAGCAGCGGCCGGAACGAAGGGCGCACCCCCGCGTCAGAGTAAAGGTTCCGGTGGAGTTGTTTGCCCCGGGCAGCGATGTTCCCGAGCGTGGCGCGACCTCCGACCTCAGCGAGGCTGGTTGCTATATCGAAACCATGTTTCCATTTCCCGTCGGGACCAGTCTGGAAATGAGCCTCCAGCTTGATGGGACACTGCTGGCGGTGGGCACGGTAGTCACCTGTGACCCCCAGGTTGGGAACGGGATCGAGTTCGCCAGAATGCTACCTGAAGATTTGGAAGAACTGCGGGCCTTCGTGATGGCCGCACAGGAAGCCGAGTGAAGTGACTTCGGCCGCGCTTCGCATTCCTCCGGCGACAAACTCTCAGCGACCGTTCATAATGTTCGCATGTCTCCGGATAAGACCGTCCGCCGCCTGAAGACCTATGCCGGCACTCAGGGATACGTCTACCAATATTACTTTGTGGGCCGGCGAGCCGCGCTGGCCAGCGATCCCGAGGCACCGGCAATCGAATTCGTTTTCGATGTCACTTCCGACCGCAAGTTAACCTTTGCGGTCAGCGTTTTCCTTCCTGAAAAGGCTGTGGCTGCGTGGGCTGCAAACCACGGGCGTCCGCTGACGGATTCCGAACAGTACGGCGCCGCCAAGCTTCGTCTATTCCGCGCCTTCGACGAAGTGGAAGACGTGAAAGGCCACGGCCGCCGGCTTGTAATTGACGCCATCCTGCTCGAAGAAGCGCTCGCTAGTTTGGGCGTAGAGTAGCATTCTGGAGTGGATTAGCTTGCAGAATCGGTCGCCAGTCGACTCGCGGGAGGAGTTCTAAGAGTGAGAAGACTCAAACACGGCTTCATGACAGTGCTGATCGCGCTTGCCTGTTGTCGCAGCGCGTGGTGTAGCAGCGCGGCGTCACCGCAGACGATGAGATGGTCAGAGCAAAAGGCGGACGCCTGGTATGCCCAGCAGCCCTGGCTGGTTGGAAGCAACTACATTCCCAAGTCTGCAATTAACCAGATGGAGATGTGGCAGGAGCCGACCTTCGATCCCGCTGAGATCGACAAGGAGTTAACCTGGGCCGAAGCGATGGGCATGAACACAATGCGCGTCTTTCTGCATGATTTGCTATGGCAGCAGGATGCGGCCGGGTTTCGAGAACGCGTCGACCGGTTCCTGACTATCGCTTCGCGGCATCACATCCGCCCGTTGTTCGTGCTCTTCGATTCCTGCTGGGATCCGTCGCCGCATCTCGGACCGCAGCATCCGCCCATTCCCGGCGTTCACAACTCAGGCTGGGTGCAGGGTCCCGGCGCAGCGGCACTGACCGACCCAGCCCAGTATCCGCGACTTAAAGCATACGTACTGGGGGTGGTGGGAGCATTCGCCAACGATGACCGCATCCTCGCCTGGGATATCTGGAATGAGCCCGGCGGCGTTAGCAGCGAAACCTACCCCAATGAAGAGCTCAAAGAAAAGGACAAAATCGCCCGCGTGACGTTGCTTCTGCCGCAGGCGTTCGCGTGGGCACGGGAAGCGAATCCCACGCAGCCTCTCACCAGCGGCGTGTGGACCGTCGACACTTCGTCAGAAAGTGGAAACCTTGGCGAGATCCAGCAGATCCAGGTGCGTGAGTCCGACATTATCAGCTTTCATAACTACGACTGGCCGGAGTCTTTCAAAAAGGAAGTACTGTGGCTCAGACAGAAATACCACCGGCCGGTGATTTGCACTGAATACATGGCGCGTTCGGAGGGCAGCACGTTTGATACGGTGTTGCCGATCGCCAAGCAGGAGGGAGTCGGGGCCATCAACTGGGGTTTCGTCGCGGGCAAGACGCAGACCTACTTGCCTTGGGATTCGTGGCAACATCCCTACGTTGTGGAGCAGCCGTCAATATGGTTCCACGAAGTTCTGCGCTCCGACGGAACACCGTACCGGCAGGCTGAGGTGGACCTGATACGGCAGCTCACGGGAAAGCATTAGTTGAGCGCTGTGATCCAGATCACAATCGCCGGTAACGCTTGCCGTTTCCGCCTGCTCGTTCTCGCTGCAGAATATAATGTGTGAAAGGGATTAGGTCCCTCGGGTTCTGGCCCCTACTTGCATTAAACTCAGCGGACTCTGATACTTACCTAGCCTATGGCATTACTTTGGTTGCGCTTCGCGCTGGCTTGCTATTTCATTGGGCTGATCTACGCCTTCTTTGCGCTCAGCCGCACCAGCGATCTTTTCAGCCGCATCGCGTTCCACGCCGCCAGCCTGGGCATGGTCTTCCACTTCGTTTCGCTGGTCGAGTTGTTTCTCTCCGATCATGTGGTCTGGGCTTCGGTGCATAACGGCGAGTCACTGCTGGCCTTCTTTTCGATGACCTTTTTCATGATCATCTATGCCATTTACCACACCACTTCGCCCGGCGTAGTTGTTTTTCCCATCGTCTTTTTCCTCACCTTTGTGGCCGCTCTTGATGAGCAGCCCGTCCTGCAGACGTCTTTTGTTCAGCACAAGGGATGGCTGATTGCGCACATCATCCTCATCTTTACGGGATACGCCGCTCTAGTGCTGAGTTTCGGTGCCAGCCTGCTTTACCTTTTGCAGGAGCGCCGTTTGAAAGCCAAGAAGCCGAGCAGCCTGATTTCCTTCTTGCCTGCGCTTGAAGTGATTGACCAGATCGGATATCGATCGTTGCTTCTCGGCTTTCCTTTCATGACGCTCGGGCTGATTACCGGCTCAGTTGTGGCGATGTCGGCTTACGGTCACGTGGACTTTGAGGATCCGAAGATTCTGTTATCGATTTTGATGTGGGCCGTTTATATGGTGATGGTCGTCACCCGGTGGAGCTCGGGATGGCGTGGCCGCCGCGCCGCTGTGCTAGCGACGTTCGCCTTTGTGGCCGCCATCGTGGCCTGGGCCGCGAATTACTTTTCGACGATCCACAGGTTTGCAGCCTCATGAGATATCAGCTCATTGGCGTGAATCATCGAAGCGCGCCGCTCGAAGTGCGCGAGCGGCTGGCGATCCCCGAGTCACGCCTGGCCGATGCGTGCCGCGATCTCGCCGCGCACCCCGGAATCGAAGAGGGCATGATTATTTCTACCTGTAACCGGGTGGAACTGGTGACCCACACCACCAATGGTTCAGCCGACCTGCGCGGATTTCTAAATGAACATTTCCAGCTCAAGTCGGAGGATCTGAATCCCCACCTCTACGAGTTCCGCGAGAAAGATGCCGTTCGGCATGTCTTCCGCGTAGCCTCGAGTCTGGATTCAATGGTGGTCGGCGAAGCCCAGATTCTTGGCCAGGTGAAAGAGGCTTACGCGACGGCGCGCGCCGTGGGGTCGGTTCGGGGCCAGCTCGATCAGCTCTTCACCCGCGCCTTTGCGGTAGCCAAACGGGTGCGCAGCGAAACTGCGGTGGGAACGTCCTCGGTTTCTGTCGCCTCGGTTGCGGTGGAGCTGGCCAAGAAGATTTTCGGATCGCTGCAGGGCAAGACTGTTTTCATCGTCGGCGCCGGCAAGATGAGCGAGCTTGCCGCCCGCCACTTGATGGCACACGGCTGCGCCTCCATCTTTGTGGCCAACCGCACCTACGACCGAGCCATCGCGCTGGCGCAGAAGTTCGACGGCCAGGCCATTACATTTGAAGATCTCTACAGCTCCTGCGACCGGGCTGACATCGTCATCACTTCGACCGGAGCACCTCACGCCATTTTCCGCCGCGAACACGGCGAGCAGTTCCTTGCCCGCCGCAAGAACCGGCCCATGTTTTTCATCGACATTGCCGTGCCCCGCGACGTGTCACCAGAGATGGCCAAGCTCGACGGCATCTTCGCCTACGATATCGACGATCTGCAGCAGGCCGTCAGCAGTCACGTCGCCGACCGGCGCCACGAAGCCGACCTTGCCGAAGCTATCATCGCAAGCGAGATCGAGCGTTTCGAAGCCCGCCTGCACACCCTCGATGTGGTTCCGACCATCGTGTCGTTACAGGATCATCTGGAAACCATCCGCCAGGCGGAAATCGACCGCGCGCGCAGCCGCATGGGCCCGTTGACTCCAGAACAGGAAATGGCGGTCGAGGCCCTGACCCGTGGCATCATCAACAAAGTCATGCATACTCCAATCACGACGCTTAAGACTGCGGCCCGCGAGGCCGAGGCGACTACGGTAATAGACGTCGTGCGAAGGCTGTTTAATCTCCACGGCAAAGAAAAAGGGCCCGCATCGCAGGCTGGAGATGGAGAGGCGTCGGGCCAGAACGCGCGAGACAGGGGAACGGGATCGCGAAGTGATGCCTAACTTCCGCATCGGCTCCCGTGGCTCGCAACTCGCCCTCTGGCAAGCCAACCACATCTCCGCGCTGCTCCGCGCGCGCGGCCACGAAGTCGAAATTGAAATCATTCACACCACCGGCGACAAGATCACCGATGTCCCCCTGGCCATGGTCGGCACCAAGGGCGGACTTGGCAAAGGAATTTTCACCAAAGAAATTGAAGAAGCCCTCGCCGCCGGACGCGTCGATCTTGCCGTGCATTCGTTGAAAGACCTGCCCACCGAACTTGCCCCGGGATTCGAAATTGCTGTGATTACCGAAAGGCAAGATCCGCGCGATGCTTTCTGTTCGGTAGTTTATTCGAAGGTTGAAGATCTCCCCCAACACGCTCGCATAGGCACATCCAGCCTGCGCCGTCAGGCGCAACTGAAAGCCATCCGGCCCGATCTCGACATTCATCCTCTGCGCGGCAACGTCGATACGCGCCTGCGCAAACTCGAACAAGGAGAATACGACGCTATCATCCTCGCCACGGCGGGCCTGAAGCGCTTGGGCAAAACGGAATTGATCAAACAGATTATTCCCTCCGAGATTATGTGCCCTGCAGCAGGACAGGGAGCGCTCGGCATTGAAATTCGCGAAGGCGACTCGGCCACGCGCGAGCAACTCGCATTTTTGGACGATGCCGCCGCCCGCGCCACCACCACCTGCGAGCGCGCCCTGCTCAACCGCCTCGGCGGAGGCTGCCAGGTTCCCATCGGCGCCTTCGCGGAGATCCGTAGCGGCAAACTACATCTCGATGCCATCGTTGCCGACCCCGACGGCTCGAGGCTTTTGCGCGAATCGCGCGACGGCAACCTCAATGATCCTCAACAACTCGGCAACGAAGTCGGCGAGACCTTGCTGAACCGCGGTGGCGACGAGATTCTCGAAGCCGTTTACGGCCGCGGCCTGGCCGTACCGCCGCAATTATGATTGCGGATCAATATCTCAAATGAAAAGTGGCGGCGTTCTTCTACAGCTTCTAGGCGGGACCAAGGGCTCGCATGCTCTTCGTCGCTGGATTAACCTTTGGCCGCCGTTTCTGGGAATGGGCATTCGCATCCGGCATATCGCGCCTGACATGAAGGCCGTCGACGTCGAAATGAAGCTTCGCTTCTGGAATGCGAACTACGTTGGTACTCACTTCGGCGGATCGCTCTTTGCAATGACCGATCCGTTCTATATGCTGATGCTGATGGCGAATCTGGGCCAGGATTACATCGTTTGGGACAAGGCCGCGACCATCCGCTACAAGAAACCGGGAAGAGGAACTGTGCGCGCGGAGTTTCGTCTTTCCGACAGCGAGATTGACGACATTCGCGAGAAACTGAAGACGCTGCCGAAGTATGAGCCCGTCTTTACGGTGGAAGTGAAGGATGAGGCGGATGTTCTGATCGCCGAAGTTCAGAAGGTACTTCACATCCGGAATAAACAGGCAGCTGAACCGGCCGGACAATAGGAAGCGACTCGTCGTGTACATTCCTGAATACTTCCGCGTGCGTGACCACGAAGATGCCGTAAAGTTCATGCGCGCGAATCCCTTCGCCATCCTGATCTCATCCACCGAGGCCGGGCCTTTCGCTACGCATATTCCTATTTTCGTACGCGCCGAAAAGGGCGAAGAGAAAGTCATCCTTCGCGGCCACGTCGCCAAGGCCAATCCGCACTGGCGTTATCTCGAACAACAGCCGCAGTGTCTGACGATTTTTCATGGGCCTCACTCCTACATCTCGCCCAGTAATTACACCGTGCGAGAAAGCGTCCCCACCTGGAACTATGGCGCAGTGCATCTCTATGGAAACGCGCAGGTGTTTTCCTCTCCTGAAGCGCTTCAGGGCATCCTTCATGAGCTGATCCAAACTTTCGAACCCGCGTATGCCTCGCAGTGGGCCAGCCTGGACGAGGCTTACCGCGAGCGCATGCTTCGACAGATTGTCGGTTTTGAGATCGAAGTCACGAAGATGGAAGCGAAGTTCAAGCTCGGCCAGAATCGCATTCGGGAGGATCAGCAGAACATGATCGCATCCTTGGAGAGAGCCAACGACACGGCCGTTTCTGGTGTTGCTCGCCTGATGAAGGAGCAGCAATTTGGCCGGATCGTGGACCCTAAGGACAGTAAATGAAGTCGCGGCCCGTTCCCTCTTCGCAGGCGCCGGGACTGCTCTCCGGCGTGCGCGTGCTCGTAGGCCGGACGCGGCACCAGGCCGGCGCTCTTTCGAATGAACTAAGCAGGCTGGGTGCGACCGTGCTTGAAATTCCGTTCATCGAAATTCGCGAGCCGCGCAGTTTCAAGCCCCTGGATTCCGCGTTGATGAATCTTGATGTCTACGACTGGCTCATCCTCACCAGCGTGAACGGGGTCGAAGCCATGTGGGAACGGTTAGCCAAGCTGCGCCTGCCGAAAACTGCTCTCAAGAGCATGAATATCGCGGCCATCGGTCCGGCGACGAAGAAGGCGATCGAACAGCGCGGCATCGAAGTGGACGTCGTTCCCAAGGAATACGTGGCAGAGTCTGTGGTACGGAGTCTCCGGCGACGGGTGAACGGAAAACGGGTGTTATTGGTGCGAGCCAAGATTGCTCGCGACGTGATTCCGCGCGAGCTGCTCAAGGCGGGGGCGCGCGTAGATGTGGTGGAAGCTTACGAAACCATTTTGCCGAAGTCATCGGGTCCGCGCTTGCGCAGCTTGCTCGGAGATCCGCGGCGTACTCCGCATGTGATTACGTTTACGAGTTCTTCAACCGTGCGCAACTTTGTGTCATTGCTCGGTGCACGCAACGCGAAGCTTGACGGGATACGGCTCGCTTCTATCGGGCCAGTCTCTTCCTCAACATTGCGCGAGCTTGGCCGTCGCGTGGACATTGAGGCCAAAGAGTTCACAATCCCCGGACTAGTGAAGGCGATCTGCGCAAGTTTGACACGCTAACTGCGGCATCTGCTAGATTGCGGGAATGAAACCGAAAGCGATTTACCTCGTACTCTGCTTCGTTGGGGCCTTGCTTCCCTACTGGCAGTTCGTGCCGTGGGTGGTCGCGCACGGGATGAATCTTCCGCTCTTCGTCCGTGAGCTGTTCGTAAACCGCATCAGCGCTTTCTTTGGAATAGACCTGCTCGTCTCGGCCGTGGTTCTGGTCGTGTTCATGCGCGTCGAGAGCGGCCGAATTCAAATTCACCAGCGATGGCTTCCCATAGTGGCGATGCTGCTGGTCGGGGTCTCCCTGGCGTTGCCGATGTTTCTCTATATGCGGGAAATAAGACTCGAACACCTTAAGTCCCCGGACGGCGCAGTCCCAGCATGATCTTGCTCGGATCTACTCTGTCAGCGAGCAACTGCAATCGGCAGGGACGACATGAGCCAGCAGGAAGTCGGCGACGCGCTGGTAGGCATCGATCTGATTCTCCACGCGGGCGAAGCCGTGGCCTTCGTTCTCATAAATCTTATAGTCGACTGTGCCGCCACGCTTCTTGATGGCATCGACCACCTGCTGCGTCTCTGATTTCGGACACCGCGGATCGTGCCCTCCGGCGAGCAACAGCAAAGGCGCTTTGATGTGATCGATGAAGTTGATGGGCGAGCGATCTTCGTATAGTGCTTTATTCTTCACCACGTCGCCCATAGTCGCCAGATCTGACTGTTGCAGCACCGGATCTTCGTTCTCAATTTCGGTGAACCAGTTCACGAAGGGAACGATGGGCACGCCCGCGGCCCAAACGTCGGGCGCTTTCGTCACCGCCATCATGCTGAGGTAGCCGCCGTAGCTTCCACCCATGACGGCGATCTTTTTCGGGTCGAGATGGCCGATCTGCTTGATCCAGTCAACGCCGGCCAGCACATCCTGCAAATCGCCGCCGCCCATGTCGAAAAGATTCGCCTGCTGAAATTCCTTGCCGTATCCCGTCGAGCCGCGATAGTTGGGGGCGAGAACCATGTATCCCTGATTGGCTGCGTATTGAATGAAGCGGTTGAACGAGTTCATGGTCTGCGCAGTCGGACCGCCGTGGATGTAAACGATGGCTGCGTTCTGCCCGTTGCGCGCCATGTTGAAGGGTACGTAGAGAAACGAGGAGATGGTCCACTTGCCGTCGCGGCTGGGGTAGTGCACCAGATAAGGCTCAACCATGTCTTCGGAACGCACACCGGCAAGGAGTGAATGAGTGACTTGATGCGACTTCCCGGTTGCCAGGGTATACACCCAGAGATCGCCCGGCGCGGTGGGACCGTTGTGGTAGTAGAGCAGACGCTGGCCGTCTTTTGTGAAAGCAGCATGGCCGCCGGTAGGCTCGTTCACTCCTTTCGGAATCGGCAACGCAGTGGATTTGCCGGTCGCGAGATCGTGCAGGTAAATGTCTTCATTTCCGTCCACGTTCGCGCTGAAGGTAATATGCTTGCCGTCGGGCGAGAATTCGCTACCATGGATCTCCCATTTGTCGCGCGTGAGCCAAGAGATCTTCTTAGTCGCGATTTCTAGAAGGCCAACATTGTCGTGGCCATTGGCGGCGTTCGAGGTGAAGAGAACGTGTTTGCCATCGGGAGAAATATCGTCATTGGAGTAACGCTGCTCGCCCTCATGGGGCGTCAGCACCGTGTTCCTTCCTGTGGCGATTTCGGCAATAAGAATATTCGAATCCGTACCCTTCGCCTGCTCCCGCGTGTAGACGATGTACTTGCCGTCCTTTGACCAGACAGGGTTGAAATTTCCCTTGTCCTGCGGCGTGCCTGTGGTGATGTGCTTCACCTCGCGCATTAGCGTGTCGTAGATGTTGATCTCGTATGCGGCTGATGTCTTTGGTTTAACCAAGTATGCCAGGTAGCGTCCGTCGGGCGACCACGTAGGATCGGTCTCGGCGATCTCGCGCGTGCTGGTGAGGTTGACGACTTTGCCGGTCTTGGGCGAGACCAGAAAAATATCCCAGAGTTCGTCGCCGTCGTAATCAGATTGATAAGCGATCCACTTGCCATCAGGCGACCACGCGGGCGACGACTGGCGCTGATCGCTGACCGTGAGCTGCACGGGCCATCCGCCTTCGGCGGGGACGAGCCACAGATTGTTACGTCCGCTCATATTCGAGATGAAGGCGATGCTTTTGCCATCGGGCGACCACGTGGGCTGGCCCACTTGGCGCGTCATGTAGAGCTTCTCGATGGTCAGACTGCGGGCCTCGACCTGCGCGTTCGGCCTAGAGGCGATCTGCTTGGGATCGGTGATGGCCTGGGGTGCAGGCAAAGTCTGCGCGGCGATGGTCTCGGCAAGAACTGTGCTCATGAGTATGACGATAGCAAATGAGATCAAAATGCGCATGGGAATCGGAAGCCTCGAGTGAGCGGTGCCAAAAAATTCTAGCAGAAGGGTGAGGGGCGACGAACCTTACGCTTTGGCATTCTTGTGCATTTCCACAGTACTCCAGGTCTTGTCGGCAGCGTGGCAGAGGTTTTCGAGCGAACAGTCGACACACTTGGGCTTGCGCGCGATGCACAGCTTGCGTCCGTGCCAGATGATCTGGTGAGAAAAGAGAATCCACTTTTCGCGCGGAATGACTCGCATCAGGTCCTGCTCAATTTTCTGCGGGTCATTGTTCGTGGTCAGTTCGAGACGGCGCGAGATGCGGTGCACATGGGTATCAACGACCACTCCTTCGGCTTTCTTGAACCATGTACCCAGCACGACGTTGGCCGTCTTGCGGGCCACGCCAGGAAGGCTGAGAAGCTTTTCCATATCGTCGGGCACCCTGCCTCCAAAGTCGGCGACAATTTTCTTCGCTGCGCCCACCACAGACTTGGATTTGTTGCGGAAAAAGCCGGTGGACCGGACGTCGGGCTGCAACTGCTCAGGCGTGAGCGCGGCAAAGGCCTGCACTGTCGGATATTTTCGGAATAGTTCCGGCGTGACCCGGTTCACGTTGGCATCGGTGGACTGTGCAGAGAGGATGGTCGCGACCAGGAGCTCCCAGGCGCTCGAATGAGTAAGGGCGCAGGTAACCTCGGGGTACATTTGGTCGAGTCGCTTGAGGATCTCGGCAATGCGGTCGGGGGCCAGGGGATTGTAGCCGGATGCTCTTTTACCGGTTTTCTTCCCGCCTTTCGGCGCTGCTGCCGAAGCTGCGCTCCGTGGGCGGGCAGGAGTTCCCGTCCTCACACGAGCACCCTCCTGGCGGCCGGTGCGGGCGGGTTGTCTCGGTGTGCGTCCGCGGGGCATGAGGGCAACATCTTAGCAGAGACCTCGGTAACCACACCGACGATTGACTCGACCGATATCCCTCGGTAGTCTGGAGGTCACACTCTCTTCAGACAATGCTATGGCCGTAAGTTCCATTCAGCTCGGGCAGGTCTGGCGCAGCGACGCCGATGGCCAAGATTATCTGGTCACCAAGGTCTACAACGAAGTGTTCAGCCAGTATGCGATGCTGAGGCCGGCGGGCATCGCCGCACCGGATGCACCCACGGTGCGCGTCAAAGTAACCAAGACCCCGCAAGGCGCGGCGCTACCCGGCTACACCTTCACGCAGGACGGGTCGTTCTAGCCGAAAGTCTCTGCCGCTAATTTCCGATACACTGAATTCCAGTCCTCAGTTTCAGTTCCCGGCCCGACGGGTCAAAGTTTTGCTGAGAACTAGAACTGAGAACTGCCTCCAAATGACTGAAAAACTCCTGACCGTTATTTTTGCGTTCATCAGTTCCGTGATGAGCGCGACCGGATACGCCGGTGTCGCGCTGTTGATGGCGATTGAATCAGCCTGCATCCCGCTGCCTTCGGAGCTGATCATGCCGTTTGCCGGCTATCTCGTCTTTACCGGCACGTTCAAGCTGCTTTGGGTAGCGACGGCGGGTGCGCTTGGATGCAACCTGGGATCGCTGGTGGCATATGAGATTGGGTGTTATGGCGGGCGTCCTCTGGTGGAGCGCTATGGTCATTGGATCCTAATGACCCGCCGCGAACTCGACTGGGCCGATCGCTTCTTTGCGCGCTGGGGATATCTGGCCGTCTTCATCGCGCGGCTTCTGCCGGTGGTTCGCACCTTCATCGCGCTGCCGGCAGGAGTGGCGCGCATGCCGCGAGGACGGTTTCATCTCTACACGTTCCTGGGATCGTGGCCGTGGTGCCTGGGGTTGGCCTATCTCGGCATGAAGTTAGGCCAGAACTGGCGCGAGCTGGGCAAATATTTTCACAAGTTTGATGCGGTGATTGGAGTGATGCTGGTGGGTGGAGCGGTCTATTTTGTTTGGACTCACTGGCAGAACCGAATGCGGACAGCGGGGTGAAGAGATGCGTCGGACGCGCAAACAGATACTGGAGGCGCGGCACCAGACTAGAGCAGCTTACGGGGAGCTATTCGATGCCACGGCGGCGCTCCTCTTTTACCACGACCCGATCAACATCAGTTCCGGCAACCCAAATACCGACGAGTATGAGCCCGAGGTTCAAACTATCCTGCCGCGACTAAGCAACTGCCACTCTTCAGAAGAAGCGCAGCGTGTCGTTCATGAGGAGTTCGTCCGCCGGTTCGGCGCAGATACCGCCGGCCCTCAAGAGCGTTATGAGCAAATTGCTTCCGAGCTTTGGCGGCTCTGGCAGAGAAGCGGCAAGACCAGATAAAATGTGGCTATGTCCCCCGAACTAAATTTCGGCCCCTACGTCGACGCCGAGAACGGCAAGAAGGTAGTCAAAGACCTGACCTTCGGCAATCCCACGCCGGAAGGGCTGGTGCTGACCACGCTCGATTCGGCGGTCAACTGGATGCGCAAGGGCTCGATCTGGCCGATGACATTTGGCCTGGCGTGCTGCGCGATCGAGATGATGTCGATGGGGGCGTCGCGCTTTGATATTGCGCGTTTTGGGGCAGAAGTGTTTCGCCCGTCGCCACGGCAGAGCGATCTCATGATCATCGCCGGCCGCGTGTCGAACAAGATGGCGCCAGTGATCCGGCTATTGTGGGAACAGATGCCGGAACCGAAGTGGGTAATTTCCATGGGAGCCTGTGCCACTTCGGGCGGCGTGTTCCAGAACTATGCGCTGGTGCAGAGCGTCAACCAGGTGATTCCCGTCGATGTTTATGTTCCCGGATGTCCGCCGCGTCCCGAGCAGCTCATCTACGCCATCACTCTGCTGCAGGAAAAAATCCAGAACGAGCGCGGGACCATCAAGAAGGCCCTGAATCTGACCTAGTGTTCTACGCAGAGCTGTGAGCTGCATCTTTGTCATCCTTAGTTCTCCTGTGTGTCCCCTGCCTTTTCATTCCCCGGCGAGTGTGCAAATGTTTTACCTGTCTGGGCTGTAACTGGCTCCCAATACGGCACTTGGAGCACGTTAGCCCATAATGGTCGCATGTCACCGAGGAATACGAAACCATTCCCGCCCCGGTGAATCTAAGTGTTTGAGTGGTTGCGTGTTGAGATTGGCCAGGCGCAGGGGGACAGCACACTCAGAAGAGCCCAGGCAGAACTAACCCTAGGGTGTGGAAGGTGCTCCATGGTAGCAAAACTGATTGATGTACTTTTCGGTTGCCGGCACTCCCGGTATAGCTTTCCGGTAACCATTCGCGGTGTGGCACGCCGTCCTCAAGCTGCGGTACTAACCGGAACCTACGTAGCCTGCCTAGATTGCGGCAGAGAATTTCCCTACGACTGGCAGGAGATGAAGGTTATCACGTCATCGGCCGAGCGCCGTGAGTATGGGGCCACCCTCGCCACCAAGCAAGCGGCCTAAGACCTACCGCGCCGGAACGGTCGCCGCAGTCCGCTTTTCTATCGCTACAAACTCGCGCTCTCCCTGCCCGGTGTAAATCTGCCGCGGCCGGGTAATCTTCTGCTCCGGATCCGTCACCAGTTCCTGCCACTGCGCCAGCCATCCAACCGTGCGTGGAATGGCGAACAGTACCGTGAACATTTCCGGCGGAAATCCCATCGCCTGATACATGATCCCAGAATAAAAATCGACGTTGGGATAAAGTTTTCGCTTCACAAAATACTCGTCCTCGAGGGCGATGCGTTCCAGCTCAAGGGCGATGTCCAGTTTCGGGTTGCGTCCCGTGACTTCGAAAACCTGCTCCGCGGTCCATTTAATGATTTTCGCCCGCGGATCATAATTCTTATAAACCCGGTGTCCGAATCCCATCAGCTTCCCGTGGCCGTCTTTCACCCGCTTGATGTAGGCTGGCACGTTTTCTTTGGTGCCAATCTCATCCAGCATCTTCAGGACTTCCTCATTGGCGCCGCCGTGCAACGGTCCGGCCAGGGCTGATGCCGCCGATGCCATAGAGAGGTAAGGATCGGTTTGGGCGCTGCCCACCGTACGCATCGCGCTGGTACCGCAATTTTGTTCGTGATCGGCATGCAGAATAAACAGGATGTCGAGCGCGCGTGAAAGAACCGGATTTGCCACATACTTCGGCTCAACCATCTTCCACAGCATGTTCATGAAGTTCTCGGTGTAGCTCAAATCATTGTCGGGATACACGTAAGGGAATCCCACGTTGTGCCGGTATGACATGCCGGCAATCGAGGGCGCCTTGCCGATCAGCCGCTTGATCTGCAGCAAGCGGTTTTCCCCATCGTGCACCTGCCGGGCTTCCGGATACACGCTCGAGAGCGTGGCTACAGTGCTCACAAACATCACCATGGGATGAGAGTCGTAGCGGAAGCCCTCCATAAACTTCTTCGTGGTCTCGTGCAGCATGGTGTGGTGAGTGATGTCATGCACCCAGTTCTTGAGTTCGGTCTGGGTCGGCAACTCGCCGAAGAGCAGAAGATAGGCGACTTCCAGGAAGGTGCAGCGCTCAGCCAGTACTTCGATAGGATATCCGCGATAGCGCAAGATTCCCCGATCGCCATCAATATAGGTAATACTGCTGCGGCACGAGGCCGTGTTCATGAAGGCCGGATCATAGGTCATCAGTCCAAAATCGTCCGGATTCGTCTTGATCTGCCGCAGGCTCATCGCCCGGATGGTGCCGTCTTCTATGGGGACGGTATACGTCTTCCCCGTGCGGTTGTCCGTGATTGTGAGTGTGTTCTCCGGCATGAAGGACCTGCTCCTTAACACCTAGACTAGCGTAGTTTAGTTTATTTCGTCTCCGCAACAACCTGGTATGACGATGGTCACAGAAGCCGGTGATGATGCCATGCCTGCCTCCAGACTGGCCCGGGCTCGCGGACACAAAAAACCGGCGGCCTCAGCCGCCGGTCCGATGCGTTGGGTTTCGTGCCAAAGCTAGTTCGAAGAATCATCCCGCCGCTTCAAGGTTGGACGATCATCATCGGTCTGTCCGTTAGGGTTGTTGCCGTCACTGTTGGAAGTCCGCCGCAAGCTGGGCTTGTTAGCATCTTTCTGATCGAGCACTTTATGACGATTCTCGATCGACGCCAGCCTCCCTTTTACCTCGTCGAATTCGGAAGTAGTCACGATGTACTCTGCCTTCGACGGTAATATTTTGCGAATTTCTTCCTGGGTCTTCTCAATACGATCCGGAGTCTGCGGGTGCGTGTCGAATGCCTTGGAGAGCGTTCCAGGCTTCTTCTTCTCCATCGCCTGAATCTTTTCGAAGAAAGAGACGAACGCAGATGGGTCATACCCTGCGCGGTACATGTACTGCACTCCAAGGTAGTCGGCCTGAGCCTCGAAGGTACGGGAGAACTTGAGGAAGGTCATCGGAATCGCAAGCCCCGACGCCTCGTACGCTCCGTAGCCGATCGCACCGCCAATGAAGATCAAGGGAATTGACGCCATCTGCAATAGCTGCGCGCGCGTCATTTCTCGCCCATAGTGGCATGCCGAAACGTGCGCTATTTCATGTGCCATCACACCCGCCATTTCGGCTTCTTCGTCAGCCGCCAGGATCAGCCCCGAATTCACGTAAAAGAATCCGCCGGGAAGCGCCATGGCATTCACCACGTCGGAGTCGATCACCTTGATCGTGAACGGCACCTGCGCATCTGAGTTGCGCACAATGTTCTGGCCGATCCGGTTCACATACTCGGCAATCACTGGGTCATTCACCAGCTTGACCTGGGATTCGATCATCTGAGAGTATCTGCGACCGTCTGCGACCTGCCGCTCTATCGAATACCAGTTTCCGACGCCACGCCCACAACCCACGTTGCGGTTCCCTACTGCGTCCACATCGGCCTCGCCACCGTCGTGCTTGATCTGGCTGTCATCCTGCGTGGGAAGCGCGGCAGGTGCCTGCTTCGGGGCGTTCTGGACGTCGGCGGCTTTGGGCTGACCTTGGTCTGGATCTTGAGTTGGGGCTTGCGTTTGGGTCTGACCCGGATTCTGTGTCTGCGCCAGCGTCCAGGGCACTGCGCTGAATGCCGCCACCACTACCGAGATTGCGAACCATCGCGATTTCATGGGAAACTCCTTCGCGCGCACCGTACTCTTACCAGCATTATACGCCCGGTCCGAAAGACACCAACTCAAACTTCTTCCAGTTAGACGCGAACTTCCCGGGCCGGGTTATCCCGGCCCGCGTAGGCGGGAGCAAGAACCCGACAACCCAGAAGCAAGAGTTCCCCCTTGAGGATTCCTGCGCTGGGCCGTAACATGGCCCGTTCCGCATTCGATACATCGGGAGGTGCCATTGCTCGACCGCCGCCGCTTCCTTACCACCGCCACCACCGGACTCGCTGCAACCCTCGCTTTCCGCGGAAATCTCCTCGCACAACTAGAGAAGGCTCCCTCAACCCTGCCCGACCCAGCTCTCTTCGACAAGAACGAGGACGCTTACTGGGCTGAAATCCGCAGACAGTTTCTGATCCCGGAAGATGAGATCTACCTGAACAACGGCACCGTGGGCTCCAGCCCTGCGCCGGTGCTGCGCGCCATTTTCGATGGCTACGCCACCACCGAGCGAATGGACCAGCAGGATCCCGAGGATTACCCAATCTGGGGATACGCCGCGTGGAACGAATTTCGCGACCCCTTGGCCGCTTTCGTCGGTTGCCATCGCGATGAGATTGCCCTGCTACGTAATGCCACTGAGGCCAATAGCTACATCGCCAACGGTATCGATCTAAAACCGGGCGACGAAGTCCTGATGACCGACCAGGAGCATCCCGGCGGCTTGCACCCCTGGGATCTCAAAGCCAAGCGCTATGGCACAATTGTGAAAAAGGTCACGCTACCCCTTCCTGTGAAAGATGCGGCCCAAGTTCTCAATCTCTTCAACGACGCTATCACTCCCCGGACCCGCGTCATGTTCTTCAGCCACATCACGACCTTCTCAGGCGTCGTCCTACCAGCGAAGGAACTCTGCGCACTTGCCCGGTCGAAAGGGATCCTCTCGGCCGTCGACGGCGCCCACGTGCCCGGCATGATGCGTTTGAACGTGCAGGACCTCGGCTGCGACATGTATTCATCGAGTCCGCACAAGTGGCTGCAAGCGCCGAAAGGCTCTGGCTTCCTCTACGTACGCGATGAGGTTATCGACCGCCTCTGGAACACGATCGTCACCGAAGGCTGGGACGATCCCAAGTTGCGTGCTGAACGCTTCCAGCGCATCGGCAGCTCCAACGTGCCGGCTCTGTGGGGGCTTCGAGCCTCCGTCAAACTAGCGAATGATATCGGCTTGGACCGCATTGAACGCCGCCACCGCAAGCTTGCTGATTACACACTGGATGAAATGAAAAAGCGCGGCGCCGAATCCTGGACCTCGCCCGATCCTGCGTTGCGCTGCGCCATCGTCACGGTCAACGTCCCGCCAGTCCCACGCATGGACCTGGAAACCTGGATGTGGAAGACGTACAAAATCCGGATTCGCGGCGGTGACCCAAATAAGCTGCGGCTGTCGACACCTTACTATCTGCAGAAGAAAGACATCGATCGGTTTCTAGAGAAGTTTGATGAATACAAGCGGGAGAAAAAGCTGGGTTGATAGGAGAATTCCGGTCGTGGCACCCATCGACCCGGACCTAAGGAAAAACTGAGGTGAGACGGCCATTTGGCTGCGCTACAAGAGCCGTGTCTGCCAGACCCGCCGAGCGGCGCAGCAAACCTGACAGAATAGTTTTAAGTTCCTGCTCCCTCTCTAGGATCGTTTTTGTCGGCGAGACAGAATGAGTGTTAGGGAGCTTTGATGCCTGATCGGAAAAGGAATCCCGACGACGAGCGCGAGTGCTTAGACAGGCTGGCAGGCGAAATCGGTGCCCCTGCTTGCGACTTGCAAAGAATCAACCATGCGGCCAAAAGACTCGACTCCGAGGGCGGTCGACGTTCTCGACTATCAGTCCTTAGAGGAATGAAACGCTATTTCCCGATTCCCTGCTGAACTCAAGACCGCGGGGCGGGGGCACCCGCGCCACACCGTCTAGTCGTAATACTCCAACCCCAAGTGCGTGATCAGTTCCTCACCTTTCAAATGCCGGAGCGTGTTCTTCAGTTTCATCAACTGAATAAACAGGTCGTGCTCGGGATACAGCCCTGGCGCCGTCATCGGGGACTTAAAGTAAAAGCTTAACCATTCCTGAATTCCGATTCCCTTCAGCGCCGAACAGCGCTTTGCCAGATCGATGAAGAGCACGAGATCGAGGACTATCGGCGCCGCAAGAATCGAATCGCGGCACAGGAAGTCGACCTTGATCTGCATGGGATAGCCAAGCCATCCGAAGATATCGATATTGTCCCAACCTTCTTTATTATCACCACGTGGAGGATAATAGTTAATGCGAACCTTGTGGAAAATATTCCCGTACAGCTCGGGATAAAGCGCGGGCTGCAGAATGTGCTCCAGCACGCCCAGCTTCGATTCCTCCTTGGTTTTAAAAGACCCCGGATCGTCGAGGACCTCCCCGTCGCGGTTGCCGAGAATGTTGGTCGAATACCATCCGCTCAACCCCAGCAGCCGGGCTTTGAACGCCGGCGCCAGAACCGTCTTCATTAAGGTCTGCCCGGTCTTGAAGTCTTTTCCGCAGATCGGTGCTTCGTTCTGCCGCGAAAGCTCGAGCATCACCGGCAAATCCACCGTGAGATTCGGTGCACCATTGGCGAACGGCACACCCTCCATCAACGACGCGTAGGCGTAGATCATCGACGGCGCAATCATCTCGTCGTTCTCGCGCAGCGCCCTCTCAAACGACTTCACGGACTGATGCGCCGCGGTCGCCTCGATGTACGACTCCGTGGAGCCGCACCACATCGTGATCAGCCGACTCGCACCGCTGGTTTTCTTGAAGTCGCGGATGTCGTCGCGCAACTGCTCGGCCAGATCCATCTTCGTCTTACCCTTCTTCACGTTCGGCCCGTCGATCTTTTTCACGTAGTTATGATCGAACACCGCCGAACGAGGTGTGACCGTCGAAAGAAACGGCTTCAACTGATCAAGCAGTCTCTGGTCGAGCACGCCAGCGTTAGAGGCCGCTTCATACATGTTGTCTTCGAAGATGTCCCAGCCGGTGAAGACCAGGTCGTCAAGCCCTGCTAGCGGCACGAACTCTTTGATCTTGGGCGAACGTCCGTCGGTGCGCTTGCCCAGCCGCACGGTGCCCATCTGCGTAAGCGACCCAATCGGCTTCGCCAGCCCCTTGCGAATCGCCTCCACACCCGCGACAAACGTCGTAGCCACTGCCCCCATGCCCGGGATCATCACCCCCAACTTCCCTTTCGCTGGTTGGATCGTACCGTTATGCCGGGAACCGCTGTGCGCTTTCCCCTGGGACTTCACGTCGTTTTTCACCTCAACGCGGGGTGCCTTCGCTGCCGTCCTCGCGGACTTATTCCGTGTCGCCATATTTTGGACGCTTCCTCAGTAAGAATCTGTATGGATATGCAAACCTTGTATGTTCTCGCATTGGGAGGGGGTTTTGCAAACCGCCGCAGCCAAACGCGCAGAAAATCGCCTTAACGGGGTAGCAGCACCATCAAGCGGTGAGCGCGCATTCGATCAGCGAAATGAAAATTTTGTGTTGGACTCGGGGATGAACTTCCTGCATAGTGGAATTACTTCGCGAACCTTCTCTGTAGCTGGTCCCGCGAAGCTGCTGTTTGCATGCCAGCCCTGCTGCGGCATTGCAACTCTCCTGACCCTGTTGTTCTCCACTTCAATCTGAGCCCGCGCCATTCGGCCCCGCGCCGGTAGTGTGCTCTTCAGACTACGAATTAAAACAGGAGATCCCATGAACTCGATTCGCAGATTCGTCTACGCCGCTGCTTTGGTCTTAAGTGCCCTGAATTTCACACCCAGCCTCGCCTCCGCTCAGGATGCGGCGGGAACCTTTACCTTGACCCACGAAGTGCGCTGGCAGAGCGCCGTCGTGCCCGCCGGAAAGTATCGATTCACATTCGGAGCCAGCGGCCCCTCGGAGATGCTCACCCTGCGCAAGGTTGATGGCAGGGCCGTAGGCTTCATGTTGTTGGTTGCTGATACCGAAAACTCGCAGCGTTCGGACGAAAGCCGGCTCGTTGTGGTTTCCAGGCCGAGCGGTAGCTTCGTTAGCACAATGCAGCTTCCGGAATCGGGGCTCACGCTGCACTTCACGGTGCCGTCAGAACCTCGGGAAGTGGCGCAATCAGTCGCAACCTCGACTGCACCCGTCACTCGCTAGCTCATCCGCTGAAAAGCCCGAGGCTGGATAACTTATCCACCCTCGGGCTTTCTTTGCGAATCTTATCCAGGCAGGCGTGCTTCCCGATTCGATAGTCGCGTGCTCAACGCGCTCCCTCAGGTCAGCCTCTTCGGTGAGGACGACGAGCTCCCTCTTACCTCGTCACTCAGCATAATGGCCTCGGCAATTTCCTTCATCGCCTTGCGCTTCTGCCGGCTCTGCCGTTGCAACGTTAGGTACGCCTGCTCTTCGGTTAGCCCAAGATCGCGCTGCAGGATTCCTTTGGCGCGCTCCACTACTTTTCGCGTCTGCAATTGCTCCGACAGATTGGAGTTCGCATCTTCGAGCCGCGCCATCTCGATTTCCGCGCCCACCAGAAACCCGATGGTCGAGATCAAGCGGATTTCCCGGCGGCGGTAAACATGATGCTGGCGATGCTGCAGGTTGATCACTCCCATAACCCGCCCGCGGCACATCAAAGGCACCGAAAGGAATGCTTCGTAAGTATCTTCGGGAAGTTCATGGAAAAACTGGAAGCGCGGATCGTGCGCCGCCTTCTCGGCAACCGCGACCGGCTCCTGATGCTCCGCCACCCATCCCGTAATGCCCTGTCCCAAGCGCAGTTTCAGGCGATCGACCACTTCGGGATGAGAATTCTTCGAGGCGCGCAAAACCAACTCGTCGCCCTCCAGCACATAAATCAGGCAGGAGTCGCACTTCACGAGGGCAGAAGCAAAATCGACCACACGAGTCAGTACTTCGCGAAAACCGTCCGCTGTCGCCAGCTGAACGCCGATCTCGTGCAGCAAATCAACGTGTGAGTCCTCAACTGATAGTAAGGTGTCCATGAATAAGAGTATGGGCTCTTCTCTGGCCGTGTCTAATTCCAAATTTCAATGACTCTCATAAAGGATTTCCCGCGCGATTGTTACGATTTCTTAACATCTTTTCCGGAGGTTCTGCATCAACCGATTGAATTCTCGACGGAGTGAACGAACCGTCGCCGCTTCGCCGGAATCCAATCTGCTGTGTTACAAACTGTGCGGAGCAACCCTACAGATTCAAATCTCGGTTCTTGATTTTGGTCGGTACTGGGTACTGGGTACCGGGTACTCGATCCTACTTTTCGAGTTCCACTGTCTTTATCGGCAAATCCCAATGCCCGTCGAGAATCTCAAACCGTCGCTGCTCTTCGTGCTGGAAGGTCTCTTGATCAGGGTACATCTGCTTCTGTAGCGCCACTTCATCGAACGGCTCGTTGGCGACAGCCGCATTCTTGAAGACAATGGTCACGCGGAAGTCCCAGCGCCCGTCTTCGGTGGCATGGTAGCGCGGCTGATCCACCCAGACCTTCGCGATCCGTCCCATCTCCATCTCCTTCTTGAGGACCGGGTAGTGATTTTTCTTGAATAGCTTCAAAAACTCGTCCGCGTGCCCCCACTTGGCTTTGTAGTAGTACTCCACCACAAAGGGCCTGTCGAGATTTGCGGAGACGGACTGAGCCTGAAAGGCAACGGGTAATGTGACCGTGAGAAACAGCAACAACGCGAAAGTGCGGAACATGCGAATCACAGAATCCTCCTGGAAATACCACCTTGTACACTAACAGGGCGCCGAGGAAAAACGGTCGGAGGAGGAAGATCGAGGTGGAACGCGACGAGCAGTTGATCGTCAAGTTATTCGAGGACGGAGACCGCGCCCTGATTGCCGCCGACCTTCCTGAGCTCTCACGCATCTTTGCCGACGACTACGTCCAATACGACGAAGCCGGCAAAGCGTCCACTAAGCAAGACGTGCTGAAGAGCCTGAAGTCCGGCGCGCTTCGATACGTTTCGATGATCTCTACCGGTCGACACATTCGTCTGCTCAGCAGAGAAATAGCCCTCGTCCATGGCTCCGAGGAAGATGAAGTCGAGCGAGCCGGCAAGCGTTACTCCATCCGCTACATCTACATGGACACTGTCGTGAAGCGCCACGGCGAGTGGCGGATTGTGGCGTCCCAATTGGCCAGGCCCATCGAAATTCGTTGACCTCCCAGGAGGGGAAGACGCGAGCACAAACACAAAGCTAGACAGCGGCTGTGTTTCTGTTGAGAATGTGAGGCTGTCGAGTTTATCGGTTACCAAGTCTCTGGAGGAACGATTCCCTTGCGTACGACGACCCTCGCACTTTTGGTTGCCAGTCTCATTGCCCCGGTATTTGCGCAGAAACACCCAGCCAAGCAAGACGCCGACTCCACGCAGAAGCAGGCGGCCCCGCAGACTGCGGCCGCGTCAGCTGGAGAAGAGAAAGAAGAGGGCGACGACAAGAACCCGTGGAAGGGTCTCCAGTATCGCCTCGTCGGTCCATTTAGAGGCGGTCGCGTTGTCGCGGTAGCGGGCGTGGTCGGGCAGGATAACGTCTACTATTTCGGCGCGACCGCCGGAGGCGTGTGGAAGACGACCGATGGCGGACTGAACTGGAAACCGATCTTCGACAAAACGAAGGATGCGTCACCGGCGATCGGAGCGATTGCGGTTTCCGAATCCGATCCGAACGTCATTTATGTGGGAACGGGAGAAGCATGCATTCGCGGCAACATTGTCGGCGGCAACGGAGTGTACAAATCGATTGACGCTGGTAAAACCTGGAAGTTTGTTGGCCTCGCTGACACGCACGCCATCGGGCGGCTCGCGGTGAATCCCAAGAATCCTGACATTGCCTTCGTCGCGGCGCTCGGACATCCCTTTGCCGACAATGAAGAGCGCGGCATTTTCCGCACGCTGGATGGCGGCAAGACCTGGCAGAAGGTGCTCTATAAGGACGCCAAGTCCGGTGGCATCGACGTCGTGTTTGATCCCAGCAATTCCAACGTCCTGTTCGCGGCATTGTGGCAAGCGAGGCGAACTCCGTGGAGTCTCGACAGCGGCGGGCCCGGAAGCGGCCTTTACCGTTCCATCGACGGCGGCACAACCTGGAAAGAATTGAAAGGCCACGGACTACCGGAAGGCATTCTAGGCCGCATCGGTGTCACAGTCTCCGGCGCAAATCCCAACCGGGTGTGGGCAGTCGTCGAGGCAGAGAAAGGCGGGATCTATCGTTCCGACGACGGCGGCGATACCTGGCACATAACCACCGACGACCATCGCTTCCGCCAGCGCGCGTGGTATTACTCGCACATTTTCGCTGATCCAAAGTCGGAAGATACGGTGTACATCTTGAACACCTCGGCATATCGATCCAATGACGGAGGCAAAACCTTCACTTCGATACGCGCCCCGCACGGAGATAATCACGCTCTGTGGATCGATCCCACGAATCCCAAGCGTCTCATCAACGGAAACGATGGCGGCGCCACGGTTTCCACCGACGGCGGCGCCACCTGGACCAGCCAATATAACCAGCCGACGGCGCAGTTTTACCATGTCACCACCGACAACCGGTTTCCCTATTACATTTACGGCGCTCAGCAGGATAACTCTACCGTCGCCATCGCCAGCGCGAGCGCTGAAGGCGCGATTGATCGTCCGGATTGGTATGCCGTCGGTGGCGGCGAAAGCGGCTACATCGCGCCCGACCCCACCGACCCCGAGACCGTGTACGCCGGCTCTTACGGCGGAGAGATCACACGCTACGATCACCGCACTGGCGAAGAACAGTCCGTCAATCCCTGGCCAGTGAACCCTATTGGATGGGCTGCAGCTGACGTCAAACACCGCTTCCAATGGACCGAACCTATCGCTTTTTCACCGCACGATCCGAAGACGATGTACTTCGCTGGCGAAGTGCTGTTCAAGACCACCGACGGCGGCATGAGTTGGACTATCATCAGTCCCGACCTGACGCGCAACGACAGGTCAAAACAGGCGGCTTCCGGCGGCCCTATTACCAAAGACAACACAGGTGTCGAGGTCTATGACACGATCTTCTCCGTCGTGGAATCGCCCCTGCAGAAGGACCTGATCTGGGCAGGAACTGATGACGGATTGGTTCAACTCACCCGCGACGGAGGCCAGCATTGGGAGAATGTGACGCCCAAGGCCATGCCGGATTGGGGAACGGTAAGTATGATTGAGGCTTCGTCGCGCGACGCCGGCACTGCATACCTCGCGGTCGAACGCCACAAGTCGGACGACTTCGCACCCTACGTATTCAAGACCACGGATTTCGGCAAGACCTGGACCAAGCTAGTAGCGGGACTTCCGGCGAACGATTATGTCCATGCTGTAAGGGTCGATCCTCGGCGTCCGAATTTGCTTTTCGCCGGGACCGAGCTAGGTGTCTACGTTTCCTTCGACGATGGCGCCCGCTGGCAGCCCTTGCAACTGAATCTGCCGGCAGCTCCCGTAAACGATCTCGTGATCAAGAACACTGACCTGGTTGTCGCAACCCACGGGCGCAGCTTCTGGGTTCTCGACGACATCACGCCACTCGAGCAGTACGAGGATTCGATTCCACAGCAGGAAGCTCACCTGTTCACGCCCGCCGTGGCGAGTCATACCGTTTTCCGTGGTTCGTTTTTTGCCCCCAGCGGGAGTGTCGGAAAGAACCCGCCAGCAGGAGCCATCTTTAGTTACTGGTTGAAGGCTTCCCTCAAGAAGCCAGACCAGGCCAAGCCCTCTAGCGCTAGTGCTGATTCTGCGAAAACCGAAGCCACACCATCGACTTCTTCCGCCGGAATCGAAAAAACCGATAAAGATAAAGAAGAAGCTCCCAAGATCACCCTTGAGATTCTCGATTCCTCAGGAAAGGTCATCCGCAAGTACCCCAAGAAAGAGGAACCCGCCGACGAAGGAGAAGAAGATTTCTTCAGTCGCGGCGGCAACGCAGGCAACCTGCCCGCCGATGCAGGCCTGAACCGTTTCGTGTGGGACCTGCGCTACGAAGGAGCAACCAAGGTGCCGCATGCGCCGCTCTGGGGCGGTAGCACCGCCGGCCCCGAAGCGTTGCCCGGCACTTATCAGTCGCGGCTGACCGTCCTCGGCAAGAGTTACACTGCGCCCGTGGAGATCAAAGCTGATCCGCGGCTGAAGATCAGTTCCGAGGATCTGGCCAAGCAATTCGATCTACTTCTTAAGATCCGTGACAAGGTCACGGAAACGGACGATGCCATCATTCAGATTCGCGACGTTCGTGAGCAGATGAATGCCATCAACAAGCGCCTAAAGGACGACCCCCGAGCCAAGGCTATTGCCGATGCCGGCAAAGCGCTCGATACAAAAATGACTGTGGTGGAAGAAGCGCTAATCCAGACCAAGGCCAAGAGCGGCCAGGATGTGCTCAATTTCCCGGTGCGACTGAACAATGACCTGGTGGCGTTGAGTGGCGTCGTGGGCAGTGCCGACTCGGCTCCCACGAAGCAATCCTACGAAGTATTCGATATGGTCAGCAAAGCAGTCGATGAACAACTGGCGAAATGGAAGGCGATCGTCTCCACCGAAGTAGCAGCATACAACAGCCTGATGAAACAGCAGGACGTTCCTGCACTCATGGTGAAGCAACCAGAAGCAGAAAAGTAGCCGGCAAACTCTTGCGTGAGTTAGCGGATATTCTTGCCCTCCAGCTCACGGTAGCTGGGATAGACGATCCCAAACCCCAGTGCCGATTTCCGGGCCAGACTGCTCAGAAGCCGGCCTCGGAGAATTCCTGGCAAGCATTCCTCACCATCCAAACAATTCATTTGATGAATTTCGAAAAGTCGGATACGCTCGCGCCGCTAAAAAGAACGTAAACACCCTCAACGCCGTAAGGGACGGAACGCGACAATGACAGGTTGACATCGCTTTCCGGCCAAGAAATAAGGAGTATCTCTATGTCGGGCAATTCTGCCTTTTACCGCAAGGCCTGTTTCGCATTGGGGTCATTGGTTTTTGCAGCCGCCCTTGCAACCGCTTCCGCTCAGACCGTTGTCACCGACACGGGCACGTTCAGAGGAATACCCTCGCCGAGCAACCCAGCCGCGGTCGATGTCTTCTTCGGCATCCGCTACGCAGCCGCACCGCAAGGAACGGCGCGTTGGACGCCGCCGCAACCGCCGACTCCACCCACCGGCACCGTCCTGGCGGAGTTCCCCGGACCAGCCTGCCCACAGGCGGGGAGCACAGCGCCTCTGCCGCAGTCCGAGGATTGCCTCTTTCTGAATGTCTACGTGCCTGCAACGGCCACAACGCATTCGCACCTGCCTGTCTATCTCTGGATTCATGGCGGCGCGTTGGTCACCGGAACGGGAGCGGACTACGACCCCTCGGTGATGGTGGCGGAGAACAACATTGTCGTGGTGACGATCAACTATCGCCTGGGCGCGCTGGGTTGGCTGGTTGAGCCTGGATTGCTGGCCGAAACTCCAAGCTTTTTCCAGAACGTCGGCGATGCCGGTAACTACGGGCTGATGGATCAGCAATTCGCCATGCAGTGGGTGCAGCGCAACATCGGTGGGTTCGGCGGCGATGCAAGGAAGGTAACCGTCGGTGGTGAATCCGCCGGCGGTCTGAGTGTTTCGAGCAATCTAACCTCGACTACGACCGCGACGGGTCTGTTCCGCGGCGCAATCATCGAGAGCGGAGCCTATATGCTGCACGACGTGCCGTCAGAGGCCGTGTATGGAGCTATCTTCGGCACCGGTTTCGATGAAGCGTTGGGCTGCACGCCCCCGAATGACGCGGCCTGTCTGCGCGCGGCGCCAGTCGCAAGCATCCTCACCGCTCAGGGCGAAGTGTTTGGAGCCAACGGGATCTCACCCGATTTTGGCACCAGGATCCTGCCGCAAGCGCTGCAGCAAGCGTTCTCGGCGGGCCAATTCATTCGTGTTCCGGTGCTGCAAGGTACGAACGCCAACGAAGGCAGGCTCTTCGAACCGCTCGACTTCCCCTTCGCCAGCACCTTTCCGAATATACTGGCAGCCGGAGGCCCGGCAAATTTCGACTTGAGCAACCCAAACACATTCTGCGAAGCGGAGGGTTCCAGCACGCCCGCCGTTTGCACTTATCCGCAGGAGATCAACCTGTTCCTCGGAGTGATCGGCTTTCCGGCCGCGGAAAATACAGCAGCCCTCGGCGCCGGGTTGGCGGACGAGTATCCGCTTGCCAATTTCCCGGATCCGTTCCTTCCCGGTGATGCGCCCAGTTCCGATGAGGCGCTCGCGCAGATCTTCACCGACCTGGTCTTTGCGTGCAACGGATCGGATTCCAACATAGACCTCTCGCGTTTCGTGCCGGTCTTCGGCTACGAGTTCAACGATCCCAATGCGCCGCCCACTGTGGGTTTCGGCACGGCAATCGAGCCACCCAACGACGCGTTCGGCTTCCCGAGCGCTTCCGAGCATGCCTCCGAGCTACAGTTCCTGTTTAGTTTCGGTACTCCGCTCAGCGCCGACGAGCAGCAACTTGCCGGCGAGATGAAGACCTACTGGGGGAACTTCGTGAATACTGGGGACCCGAACCTGCCGCGACGGTCTTCGCTGTGGCTGCCGTTCAACTTCTTCGGATCGGTCCAAGGATTGAAACCTGGACCGAAGGTTCCGGAGCCATTCTTCAACTTCCGACAGGAGCACTTCTGCCGGATTTGGCAGCCGATCATCGCCGGCGAGGTGGGGGAGTAAACCATCGTGGTGATACATAGTTCGTTCATTACTGTTGCGTTCGTCCGCTTGTTCGTCGGCCGTTCCGGGGTCCACGACTGCGGGTTCCCACCGCGCGGGGTTGCGGACTGAGCACGCTTTTGATCTGCTGGCGCAACCAGCGATTTGCGGAATCGTTCTCCACGCTCTCATGCCAATACATCTGCGCCTCGAGTTGAGCGGTCTTCACGGGAAACGGATAAATGCGGTTGCCGGGTCCAGCGTTCAGGATCTGCGCGTGCCCCTGAGACAAGGTCAGCAGAAGATCGGTATCGCGGACCACTCGGCAGGCAGCAAAATTATGCTGGCAGCGCAGAGCAATCCTTCGGCGGAAGCCAAGCCGGCTAAGCTCTACGTCGATCAGACTGGGGCCGTAACGGCGGGAGGAAACGAGCACGTGGGGTTGCGCCAGATAGGTATCGAGATCAAGGGTCCGGGAGATTCCCGGATGCCCGGTTCGGGCCATCACCACGAACGGTTCTCCGAGCAACCGTTCTTGATGAATGGGTTCACTGGTCGTCATGGGAACGTCGATGGCGAGATCGAGCGACCCGCTCGCCAGTTCCGCTTCCAGGTCTCTGCGTTTGACCCGCGAGGTGGTAATCGACATCTCGGGCGCCTCGCGTTCCAGACGCTGCAGCAAAGTAGGAAGGATCAGAGACCCGACGTATTCCCAGAGCGAGATGTGGAAATTGCGACGGGTGTGGGTGGGATCGAACTGGTGACTTTCGCGAAGGTTTACCTCCAGAATCTGGAGTGCTTGCCGTACCTGGTCGATCATGTTGCGGGTAAAGGGAGTGGGAATCATGTGGGCGCCGCGGCGCACAAACAGGGGGTCCTTCAAAAGATCTCGCAAGCGCTTCAGGGCGTGGCTAATGGCAGGCTGGGTGAGGTTCAACTGATGACCGGCGCGGGTAATGTTGCCCTCGCGGTAGATGGCTTCCAGCACGACGAAGAGGTTGAGATCGACCTGGCTTAAATGCACGAAACATATATTACTGGATTCGTAAGATTCATTTGATGAATTTTGCGGGAGTCGCTAGGCTGTGTAACTTGTTCGAGACATAACATAACGTCCGGTATGCATTTTGCCGCTTCAACCCGCTCTCAGGAATATCTGCACAGGCTCGGCGCTTTCATGCAAGAGAATGTGTTGCCTGCAGAGGATAAATACTACAGCGAAGTCCGGAATGTCGCAGACTGGCGCACCTGGAAGCAGCCAGCGATCATGGAGGAACTGAAAGCCAAAGCCCGGGCCGCAGGGCTGTGGAATCTCTTTCTTCCCGAAAACCAGTACGGCGCGGGGCTGACGAATGTGGAGTACGCCCCACTGGCCGAAATGACGGGGCGATGTTCGATTGCGCCCGAGGTTTTCAACTGCAACCCTCCCGACACCGGGAACATGGAGGTTCTGGTCAAATACGGTTCCGAGGAACAGAAACAACTTTGGCTTAAGCCGCTTCTAGCCGGCGAGATTCGGTCCGCGTTCTGCATGACCGAGCCGGGCGTAGCCTCTTCGGACGCAACCAACATGCAGGCCACGGCCGTCATTGAAGGCGGGCACGTCGTGTTGAACGGGCGCAAGTGGTGGAGTTCGGGCGTTGGACATCCTCACTGCCGCGTGCTGATCTTCATGGGGCTAACTGATTGTGCGGCGCCCAAATATCGACGGCATTCGATGGTCCTGGTACCGCTACCCACGCCGGGAGTTGAGATCGTGCGCATGACGCCGGTTTTTGGCGCTTACGACGCTCCCTTCGGCCACGGGGAGGTGAGCTTCACCAACGTGCGCCTGCCAATGGAGAACATCGTCGCTGGGCCCGGACGCGGATTTGAGATTGCGCAAGGCCGACTCGGGCCGGGGCGCATTCATCACTGTATGCGAACCCTCGGGGCGGCAGAACGTGCTCTGGAACTACTTTGCCGGCGGTCGCTGGGGCGAGTGGCATTTGGAAAGTCGCTGGCGGAGTTAGGAGGAAATGCGGATGTGATCGCCAACGCCCGCATCCTGATCGAGCAGGCGCGCCTGCTCACTCTCAAAGCCGCATGGATGATCGACCAACTCGGCGCCAAGGGAGCGAAGAGCGAAATCTCGCAAATCAAAGTGGTTGTGCCCAACATTGCGCTGGCGATTATTGATCAGGCGATCCAGATGCATGGGGCGGCAGGTGTGTCGGAGGATTTTCCGCTGGCAGAGATGTTCGCTTCAATACGAACCTTGCGCATTGCCGATGGCCCGGACGAAGTGCATCGGGCGCTGATCGCCAAGCTGGAGTTGAGTAAATATAAGGACAAGAATTCGGAAGCCGCCTGAAGAGAAAGCGAAGAACCGACTTGCTGCGCGAATCACTTGCCCTTAAACACGGGGGCGCGTTTCTCCAGGTAGTGAGCCACGCCCTCTTTGAAGTCTTCGCTGCGCAAACTTGCCACCATTTCCTCCACCGCAAGATCGAAAGACTCTGCTAAGGTTTGAAACATGGCTCCATAAACCTGGCGCTTAATTACTCGCAAGGAGCGCGGACTGACCCGCGATGCGAGATCGACAGCATATTCGTTGACCGTGGCGAGAAAATTCTCCTGAGCAAAGACTTGATTCACCAAACCCATTCGCAAAGCTTCCGACGCGTTGATCTGCCGCGCGGAAAATAGCAGGTCGAGAGCGTTGGGAAGCCCGACGATACGCGGCAGCATCCAGGCCATGCCGTACTCGGCGATGAGCCCGCGCTGGGCGAAGGTGGTCGAGAAACGAGCGGCGTCGGAAGCGAAGCGGAGATCGCAATAGAGTGCAATCACCAGACCAAGGCCGACTGCCGGACCGTTGATGGCGGCTAGAATCGGCTTCTCGATTCCAAGGAGGTAAGAATATTTCTTCTCGAAGTCTGGCAAACCGCCCGGACCCTGAAGAGGGCTGCCCAGTTGCGAGATAGCCTCGCGATCACCGCCCGGCAAGCCCTGCGTCGCGACGGAACTCAGCAGCGACATATCGGCGCCAGCGCAAAAGCCGCGTCCCGCACCGGTCAGCACGATAATACCGACGTTGGCATCGCGCTCAGCCTCTTCGAGGCTCGCGCGCACTTCTTTCTCCATCGTGGCCGTCCAGGCATTGAGCTTGTCTGGACGGTTCAGCGTGATGGTTGCGACTCGGTTCGCGACTTCGTAGATCGTTTCCTGCGTCGCCATGCCTCAGAACGACAAGCGCACGCCAAGTTGAATCTGGCGTTTTGGAAAAGCGGAAGTGAAGGTCAGCGGTACGCTGGGCGTAGCGGTCCCACCCCCCGCCAGGGCTGTACCCGGTCGAACGCCACTCACATTGAATGTGGTGAACCCCGGCGCAAAGCCGAAAAGAGGGCTCACCTCGTTGTTGACGCTGGCGAAATTTGTCCGGTTTGCGATGTTAAACCCTTCTGCCGTGAACTTCAGATCAGCTCTCTCGCCCAGTTTATGCTGCCAGCTCAAACGCGCATCGAAATCGATGTAATTGGGGCCCAGACCTGTGTCACGCGGGGCTCCGATGGGACGTTCATTGGTGGTGTGGTTGTTGCCGTTCACTTCTCCTCCGGCCAGCAGGTTGAAGGGATGTCCGCTGTGGTAAGAGAAAATTGGAGCCAGTTGAAAACCCGACAAGATACTCTGTTTCCACGGACTGTCCATCACACCTGCCAGCGACACTTTGTGCCGTTCGTCAAACTCAGAGAGACTGCGATCCAAATTGATGTTCGTCGGATCCTGCGGTCCGTAGTCCGTGTTGTAATCCGTGGACGTGTCAATGCCTTTACTCCATGTGTAATTCGCGAACACTGAGAAGTGGTTGCCGAAGCGTTTCGTGAGTTCCGCGATGCCGCCTTCGTAAAGAGCGTACGACTGCGAGCTATATTGGTTGTTCTGGATGACCAACGAATTCACAACGCATGGGTCGACGTTGGGGGCAGGCTGACAGGGATACGCCGGAACGCCCCCCACCTGCGGGACCTCCGTACCTCCGAGCGGATCGGCCGCCGGGCTGGTATTCCAGTTGCGATAGGAAACCGTCTGACCGTTGGCCAGAGTGACCGTGCTGAACGGCGCTAGCAACGGCGCTTGAGTGTCGTTGGTATCGATCGCCACCGGGAGTCTCTGGGTATGTGAATAGATGCCGCTCAGAGAAAAGGAGAGCCCAGGTCCGAGTTCGCGTTCGATTCCAAACGAAGCTTGTTGCGCGATCGGGGGACGATAGCCCGGCTGGTTCACGAAAACTACCTGCAGCGGGCCGACGGAACCGGTGTTGGTAACATCGATGCCGAAGGGGGCCACAGCAGCCGGCGTGATGCAGGCAGCACTCCCCGGGGCTGGCGTTGTGCAGCCAATCAAGTTGCCTGGCGCTCCGTTCGCGAAGAGCGTTGGGAACATAACCTCTGGCCCCTGTATACCCAACGCCGGGACCCCACCGATCGGATCTACATAAATAGAAATTTCGCGGTTACAAGGGCTTGAGCCGTTACCTCCAAGAAAGGTAGACCCACCTTGGGCGAACCCGCAGATCGCGGTCAGGTTTGCGACCTGGCCGGCTCCCGGCGCGTTCTCGACCGCGGACTTATTCCTGTTCACCACCCCCAGGCTCAAATCGACGTCGGGGATCTGGACATCTACGGGTCCGTAGAAGATTCCATACCCTCCCCGGATGACAGTCTTGTGATCTTTGAAGGGATCCCACGCAAAGGAAACCCTGGGGCCAAAATCTTTCTTATACGTGGTCAAAGGCGCAAATTGCGTGTCCAAGTCGTAGCGCAGACCATAGGTCAGGGTGAAGTTTGGCGTTACCTTCCAGGAGTCCTGCGCGTAGAACGAGGTCAGAGGCCGGGTGTAATACGGGTAAGTCGGATCTCCGAACCCCTGCTGGTAAACCTGGGGGATCCCGAACGATGCCGATTGCAAGGGGTTGATGGTGGCTCCTGACGTAGTTACTTCGCAGGGGTTCTCGGCTGTGGGCGCTAAGCACGGGCTGATCAGCCCTCCGGGGAGCGTCCCGAATACAAAGCGGCCGGGGAAAAAGGTGTGCGATTCCGTGTGATTGCCCCGGAGCAACTCGTAGGCGCCAAACTTAAACGTGTGATTGCCGTGAATCTTGGTGAAATTGTCGGCGAATTCGTAGCGACGCAGGATGCTGATGTTGGGTATGAAAATGTTCGTTCCTAAATTGTTGATGAAACTTGGAATCTGAATCCCCACCTCTCCCGGCTCGTTGGGAATCACGTTAAAGCTGTAGTAGTTCCACTGCACCCGCGCTTCGTTCTGCGCGGTCGGAGTGAGCTGGCGGTACCAGGTGGCTTGAAAGGTATTGTCGTAGTCGTGGATTGAACTTCCTGCTGAAAAGGCGGTCAGAGAATTCACGTCCGGCGATTCCTCCAAATCGTGCCCATACCGGTAAGTCAGCGAAATCTCGTTGTTCGCATTGAAGCGGTGATCCAGGCGGGTCTCCGCCAGGTATTCCCGCGTGTCGAAAGGAAAGAGTCCGCCCTCGGTTTCAAACTGGTTTTGCAGGAAGCTGTTGAGCGCGGCCTGGGTCGCACTTACGGCCGGGTCAACTGTAGGACTCGTGCCAACCGTCAAAAGGCCGAGGAGAACCCCGCCGCATTCAGCCGGCGGCGCTGGGAATCCGGGCAAACAAGGCACCGGAGTCGTTGAGGGGTTCGCCTCCAACTGGCCAATGATGGCATTCTGCGGTCCCGTCGCTTCAAAAATATTGGTGTCCGTCAGCAGCGGAACAGCATTCTGCGCGTTCTGCCGCAAGCCCTCGAAAGAAAAAAACAGAAACGTTTTATCTTTCTTAATCGGGAAACCCAGGGTTCCCCCGAATTGCTGGCGCGTCAAAGTATCCTTAACCGGCGACCCTGTTAGTTCGGTCTGGGTGAGAGGATCGAAAGCCTGGCCGCCCTGCAGTGGCTGGGTGAACGAAAACGGATTCTGGGCGTCCATGGCATCGTCACGGAAAAAACCATAGAGACCGCCGTGAACATTGTTCGTGCCCGACTTGGTGACAATATTGATGGAAGCGCCCGTGGCACCCCCAAGGTCCGCGCCGTAGTTGCTGCGATTGATTTGGAACTCCTGCACATCGTCTTGGCTTACGGTGAGGCGCACGCCCCCGCTATCGCCCGAGGTCTCACCCCCGTCGACCGTTATGCTGTTTCCTCGGCCATTGCTGCCATAGAAGGACAGCCCGCTTTGTGGGGTATTCTTGACTCTAAAATCCTGGTCCCCGGCTAACCGCGTTGAATCGGAGACGCCAGGCGCGAGCAAGGTAAACGTAAGGTAATCGCGCCGGTCGATGGGCAGGTCGGCGATGTACTGTTGTGAGATTTCGTCCGCCTGGCTACCGCGTTCAGTTTCCACCACGGGGGGCTGGTCCGTTACCTCAACCACGGTTGCTACCTGCGACGGTTTCATCTTGAAATCGGAGGTGACTGTCTGCCCGATGCCAACAGTAACGCTTCTTCGAATCTCAGTGGCGAACCCTGACATCTGCGCACTAACATCGTAAGTGGCCGGCGAGAGCCCCACCACTCGGAACTGGCCGGTACCATTCGTAATTGCCGTGCGCTTCAAACCGGTCTGGGTGTCGACCACATTGACCGTGGCTTTCGGCAAAACCCCGCCGGAAGCGTCGGTTACCGTCCCGGTGATCTCTCCGGATGAGCCGACGCCCTGCGCGTGAACCATACAGGTTGCAAACAGGAGGCACAGAAGAACGCATGCGGTTGACGTAACAGTGGAATTGACAAGAAGCTGCCTCCACCAAGATGCCCCGCAGCGTGAGGCCGCACGACCATCCCGGCTGCTCTGTGCAAAACCCATATTTCCCCCTTGCTCAGGCTTTGTCTGAATTATGCAAAAGGCACACTCATCCCATTTCAGCGCGCCGCATCGGGCACGAGCGTAGCTGCGTTTTTCAGATTCATCAAATGAATTTTATGGATGACCATGTATGCTCCCAAGGAATTAAGCAGCTAACCGGCGGATGGACCCAGCCTGGCTGGAATATGCCGTTCCGCAGTCCTACCGTCTTCTTTCGCCTGCTTCTACGCCAGCGGGTTGCGCGGCCAGGAACTCGAAAATGGCTGTTTCCGTGGCCTCTGGTTGATCGGTCGAGAATAGATGGCTGGCGTGTTCGATCAGGACGAGTTTTGCACTCGGAATGCGCGCAGCGATCAATTCCCCGTTGCCGACCGGCACCAGGCGGTCGAGCTTCCCGTGAATTACGAGCGTTGGGGCCGCGATCTGGGGCAAACGGCTGAACGATTCCCACGCAAGTATCGCCTGCAGTTGAGCGAGATAGCCGGCCGGGGTGGTCGGCCAGGGGTTACGCTGAGCGATATCTTCATCGATTAAGTGCCGCGGCGTCGCGGAGTCATAGATAAAAGGGACCGCGGCCTCAGCGGCTTGTTCCCGGCTCATCCAAGTCCGAGCTTTTAGCATCTCGATTGCGGCCGGCTCGGCGCGCTGTGCGTTCGGTCCTCCGGCCGCTGTACATCCGAGAATGAGGGACTGCACGCGTCCGGGATACTGCAATGCAAATTCCTGAGCGATCATGCCGCCCATCGATACACCGAAGACATGCGCTACGGGAACACCGGCGGCGGCGAGCACGGCGGCGGCGTCCGAAGCCATGAGAGCGATCGAATAAGGGCCGGGAGGCACATCGCTCTGTCCCGCGCCTCGATTGTCGAATGCGATTGTGCGGTAAGAAGCCGACAGTGCCGGCCGAATGCGGTACCACATCGCGGAGGGGTAGCCCAGACCCATGATCAACAAAATCGGCGCGCCAGTTCCCTGTTCGTCCCAGTAGATTTTCGTTCCTCGGTTGTCAGCAAACGGCATTCAATCTCCTCTTTCAGGACGAATCGATCGCGGCAGCAATCACCTGCGATGTTCAGCAGGTAAGATCAATTGGCGATTTTGAGAATCAGCTTACCCAAGTTGTCCCCTCTAAACAGTTTCAGCAAAGTGTCAGGAAAGGTTTCGAGGCCTTCGACAATATCCTCGCGTGACTTGAGCTTCCCGGCCGCCATCCAGCCTGCCATTTCCCGAGCAGCGTGGGCGTAGCGGTCGGCATAGTCAAAGACCAGCATGCCTTTCATGGTCGCGCGCTGAACCAATAGCGACAGATAGTTGCGCGGGCCCTGGACGGGACCGGTATTGTTGTATTGCGAGATGGCGCCGCAGATTACGATGCGAGCTCCGCGCGCCAGGTTTGCGAGAGCGCCCTCGAGTATGTCACCACCGACGTTGTCGAAATAGATGTTGATGCCTTGCGGGCAAGTCTTTCGCAGCGCCTCTGTCACATCTTCTGATTTGTAATCGATGGCTGCGTCCAATCCGAGGTCGTTGACGATATAACGGCACTTGTCCGGCCCGCCCGCAATGCCAACTGCGCGGCAACCCTTGATTTTGGCAAGCTGTCCTACCACCGAGCCTACGGCCCCAGCCGCAGCCGAGACGACCACAGTGTCGCCCGTTTGAGGCTGGCCCGTTTCGAGCAAACCGAAGTATGCCGTCATCCCCGTCATGCCCAACACGTTGAGGAAAGTTGGAAGCGGCGCCACACGCGGGTCAGCCTCGATGAGCCCCTTCCCCGCAGAGATGAAATATTCCTGGACACCAAACGTTCCCGAGACATACTTGCCGATGGGGAACTGAGGGTTCCTCGAGGCAACCACCTGGCCAAGCGCCAAAGCCCGCATCACCTCGCCGATGCCAACGGGCGGGACGTAGGATCTGCTCTGGTTCATCCAGCCGCGCATAGCTGGGTCGAGCGATATAAACAGCACCCGGATCAGCAGTTCGCCTTCATGCAAGTCGCGAACCGTCTCTTCCTCATAGGCCCAGTCACTACGCTTCGGCATTCCGACGGGGCGGGAAGCCAGGGTGAATCTGTGATTGACAAATTCCATTACGTATTCCTTTCTGGTCAGACGGTGTAACGCTCGCTGGACAAAAGTCGAGCCGCAATTTGGCGACGAAGCGCGATGGAGTTCACCGGCATGTGATCCGCATAACCGCGCACGGTTGCGAGGTGCTTGCGCAAGACTTCCCTTTCGCAGCAGGCGCTCAGTACAGTGCGCGAGAACCCCTCAATCCGGGCAATAGCATCGCGCAGGTATACAGCGCAGATGTCGAGGGCGTTCTCGCTCTTGCCAGAGGATGTCAACTTCTTGCGGCGAAGCAGGCCAGATTCCATGGCAAACACCTCCACGGCGATGTCAGAGAGGTTCATGATGACTTCCTGCTGTTTCTCGAGTCGAGCGCCGCATTTGTCGTGAGCGACCGCAAGCGTCAGAAGAAATATTTTCTTCGCGTTGCGAACGATGCAGTCCTCCTCCGTTATGGTTGCAGCTTGCTTCTCGTTCGAGAGACCGGGGTTCTCGCTCTGGTTCAAGACGGAGCGTGCCGCTTCGAGAAGGGGCAACTGCCCGCGAGCCGCCCGCTTCAACGGCATGCCCATAATGACAAGCCGGTTGATTTCGTTGGTGCCTTCAAAGAGGCGATTGATGCGCGAATCGCGATAGGCTCGCTCGACTGCATAGTCCTGATGAAAGCCGTAACCACCGTGGATCTGGACGCCTTCGTCCACCACGTAGTCGAGCATCTCAGAGGCAAAGACTTTCACCATCGAGCATTCCGCCGCATACTCCTCCACGGCGTGCATCTCGGTGATCGAGCTCTGTCTCCGTTCGGCGGCGCTGGCCTGCATCTGGGTTTCGATGAGTCCGGCCACGCGCCAGGTCATGCACTCGGCTACGAAAACCCGAATGGCCATCTCGGCAAGTTTGTGCTGGATAGCGCCGAAGTCAGCGATGGCGGAGCCGAAAGCTTTTCTCTGCTTCGCGTACTTGATGCAGATGGCGAGCACGTTCTTGGCTGCGCCGACAGACGCAGGGCCAAGTTTCAAGCGTCCAATGTTAAGCACGTTGAACGCGATGACGTGACCGCGCCCGATTTCTCCGAGAAGGTTCTCGACGGGCACAGCTACGTTGTCGAGATACACCGCAGTCGTGGAGGTGCCGCGAATGCCCATCTTGTGTTCCTCGGCGCCACTGCTCACACCTGGGAAGGCTCGCTCCACCAGGAAGGCGGTGAACTTTTCCCCTCCGACTTTCGCGAAGATAGTGAACAAATCGGCCGCGCCACCGTTGGTGATCCACATTTTCTGACCGTTGAGTATGAAGTGTTTGCCGTCGGGAGCGAGGTCGGCGCGGGTTCGTGCGGCAAGAGCGTCTGAACCGGCCAAAGGCTCCGTGAGAGCATACGCGGCCAGCAGCTCCATGCGAGCCAGTCGAGGCAAATACTTTTTCTTCTGTTCGGAGGTGCCGAAATAAACGAGGGGGAGGGTTCCGATGCCCGTATGCGCGGAGTGCCAGCCCGCATAGGAGGCATCGCGTCCCATATGCTCGGCAGCGACCATCAACGACGGCAAATCCATTTCCATGCCGCCAAATTCTTCTGGGATAGTCATGCCCGTAAGGCCCAGGTCGGCGGATTTTCGCAGTACCGCAAGAGCTGCGCCCGGTTTCTTCTCTCGGATGGCGGGAAGATTGGGCTCGACTTCGCTGGCCCAGAACTCATCGATCATGCGGCCGATCGCAAGATGCTCCTCCGTGAGATCTTCTGGAGTGAAAACCTGAGTGGGGAGTGCATCTTCAAAAAGGAAAGCTGAGCCTCTTGTCTTGCCGGGAATTTCTGTTAAGGTCGTCATGATTGCGATGCCCCCTTTCGAAATTGACCATCTAAATTCGTTGAAAGAATTCGTAGGCCGCGAACTCCCCCCGACGGAGTGGCTCGTTTTGACCCAGGACCGAATCCAGAAGTTCGCCGACGCTACCGAAGACCGGCAATGGATACATGTCGACCCGGAGCGAGCGGCGCGTGAGTCGCCCTACAGCGGCACCATCGCTCACGGCTTCCTCACGCTTTCGCTGGTGAGCTATTTTGCCGGACAGACGATTCGAGTCCGCAAGGGAGTCGGGATACGCGTCAACTACGGACTCAACCGTGTGCGCTTTCCATCGGCGGTGCGGGCGGGATCGGCGATTCGTGCCCGCGTGACTCTGCTTTCGGTCAAAGAATCTGCAGAGTTCGTGGATATCATTTTCTCGGTGAAGATCGAGAGCGAAGGTGCAGACAAACCCTGCTGTGTCGCGGAGTGGCTGGTGCGATATTACCGGGCATGACGGTAGATGCAACCTGAAATCGATCATATTGCCCCGCTCTCCGCGCACTGTAGCGAAGCGCGCATCAGGATCGCGATCCGATGGGGCATGGTCGCAAAACGCTCATCGTGTGTGAGTCCACGGGCGTACCGGTAATAAATCTGCTGAACAATCACTGCGACCTTGAAACGCGCAAAGGCCAAGTAGAAGACCATGTCGTGAATCCCCCGGCCGGTGGCCAGTCCGTAACGGTGAGCTAGCTGGGCGCGGGTCAGCGTTCCCGGGATTGTCGTGGGAGCAGAACAGATTTCCTGCAGCTCATCTGGGTCATCAGGATCGGTCCAATAGGCCAGAGTTGTGCCGAGATCGGATAGAGGGTCGCCCAGAGTACACATCTCCCAGTCCAGAACTCCGACTATCTTTGTAATGTCGCTTGAGTCGAGCACTACGTTGTCGTACTTGTAGTCGTTGTGAATGAGAGCAGCGTCGCTCGCGACTGGAACGTGTTGCGTCAGCCACGCGGAAATGCGGTCGACTTCAGGCAGATCGTGAGTTGCTGAATTGTGGTAGCGCTCGATCCATCCCCTCACCTGACGTTCGAGATAACCTTGCGGCTTACCCAAATCACCAAGGCCGATTTTGTCGTATTCGACGGCGTGCAAGCGCACGAGGTTATCGAGGAAAGCCTCGCTGAGCTGCCGTGCCACAACAGGAGACAGCACCAAGCTGGGCGGCAGTTCTCGGCGCAGGATGATCCCTCGAATGGGCTCCATGAGGTAGAAAGGGGCGTCGAGAACAGAAAGATCGTCGCAATACAAAATTACTTTCGGCGAAACTGGATACGTCTCGTGCAACCGAGAGAGCACGCGATATTCGCGGCCCATGTCATGGGCAGTCTTCACCTGGCTGCCGAACGGTGGCCGGCGCAACACAAATTCCCGACCGCCCCAAGTCACACAATAGGTCAAATTGGAATGGCCTGCGGGGAACTGCTCGACCGTCAGAGGCCCGGGACCGTCGAAATGCCGACCTAGGTACGCCGTCAGCCGAGCCAGATCAAGCTCCTCCCCAGCTCTTACGGCAACCGCATTATCACAAGAAGCAATCATGGCTCCGAACTGTTCGTCCTTATCTTTCCGAAGTTCCGAGACTTCCTAGCGATACGTGAGCAAGCGCTCGTCTTCGAGATGAGGGTGAGCGTTGAACGAACTGAGCGTGAAACGGTCACCCGAACTCAAAAACACACTGAACGAGGCGTTGCGCGACATCCAGGTCAATTGCAGAGTATCTGCATGCGACAAGTGCAAGGCTCGGCGCATGGCAACGCCGATCGGGCCTCCGGAAGTAAACACCACGAAATCGCCGGGCGGCGCGGGACTGCTTACGATGGTCGTAATACCCCGATCGACGCGTACACAAAAGTCTTGCCATGATTCCACACCGTCGACCACCAATTCACCCCTAACCCACATACCGATGACCGGCTCAAACATTTGTTGGAAACTTCTTTTTCGTTCGTCAGAGTCCTTGGCGCGCTCGAACGCCCGGTGAAGATCACGGACTTCTTGAGATCTCTCCAGCACCAGCGGCAGACCTACTTTCAGAACTGCTTCCGCCGGATATTCGTCGAACTCGTTCATCACAGCCACTTCGGAAAACTCCCGGCCAAATCTTCGATAAACTTCCTCGACTATGCGTGCGGTCTCCACCTGCCGGACACGAGGGCCCGAGCAGACGCGGCCGAACTGCAATCCGCGGCGGGCCCAGTACTCTCCCAACAGGCGGGCTTGCACTTCGCCAGTCGCGCAGAGTTTGTCATAGTTCGGCTCCAGAAAAGACGCCTGGGCGTGTCGCACTAAAATGACGCGGCTCATAATTCTCCGCTTATGCGTTGACGACCTGTTCCTTGCCGAACTCGGCAAATGTCTGGTTGGCCCCGGCGAGGCGCTTCAGCAAAGGAGCCGGTTCCCATAGTTCTCCGTGCTGTTGGTGGAATTCGCACACACGCTCGTAGACGTTTTTCAAACCCACCGTGTCGGCATACCACATGGGGCCTCCGCGATACGCCGGAAATCCGTAGCCATTGAGGTAGATGATGTCGATGTCGACAGCGCGCAGCGCGTAACCCTCCTCAAGAATGCGGGCGCCTTCGTTCACCAGGGCGTAGACGCAGCGATCGATCATTTCGGAAGCGACAATTTTACGTTGGGGAATTCCTGCTTCCGCGATCCACTTCCGCACCAGAGCACCAACTTCCGGATCGGTTTCAGCGCGACGGTGGTCGTTGTAGCGGTACCAGCCGGCCAGAGTCTTCTGACCGAAGCGACCCATCTCGCAAAGACGGTCCTCAGCAATGGGCTGGCGAACGCCAGGTTTTTCCAGATGGCGATATTCCTTGCGAATCCGCCAGCCAACATCCAATCCGGCAAGATCGCCGGTCGCAAGTGGACCCATAGCCATACCGAATTCGACCAGCGCGTTGTCAACGGCCTCGACTTCCGCGCCTTCTTCGACCAGAAACTGAGCTTCCCGGCGATAGGGTCCGAACATGCGGTTTCCGACAAAGCCCCGGCAGTTTCCCACGAGCACGCCGATCTTGCCGAGCTTCTTCGAGAGCTGCATGCAAGTGGCGATGACTTCCCTGCTTGTCTTTTTTCCGCGCACAATTTCAAGCAAGCGCATGATGTTAGCTGGGCTGAAGAAGTGGGTACCAATAACAGAATCCGGCCGCGAGGTGACACCGGCAATCTCGTCGATGCTCAATGTGGATGTGTTGCTCGCTAAAATGGCCGCGGGTTTGCAGGCACGATCCAGATCTTGAAACACCTGTTTCTTGAGCGCCATGCCCTCGAAGACCGCCTCCACCACCATATCGGCGTCGGCGAAGTTGTCATAGCTGAGGGTTGGCGTGATCAGAGCAAGCCGCTCGTCGACGAACTGCTGGGTGAAGCGTCCGCGTTGAGCCGAGCTGGCATAGTTCTTTCGAATCTTAGCGAGGCCTTGGTCGAGCGCGGGCTGATCAACCTCCTTCAACAGAACGGGAATACCAGCATTGGCAAAAACCATGGCAATGCCGCCGCCCATGGTCCCGGAACCGACAACACCGACAGTTCGAATTGGCTTGACGGACGTTTCTTTTGGCACATCGGGAATCTTTGCCACTTCGCGCTCTCCGAAGAAAACGTGAATGAGCGCTTTGGATTGATCGGAGAACAGACACTCCGTGAAGAGTCTCCGCTCGACCTCGCAACCCTCTTCGAAGGAAAGTTTGGTGGTCGCATCCACTGCGTCGATGGCGGCAAGCGGCGCCTTCAGACCCCGCTGCTTCTTACCCACATTCTCGCGGGCAGCCTTGATGATGGCAGTGTTCTCTTCGGCCGTACCCAGTTTCTCGCCACGGTCGCGAGTTCTAGGGATCGGTCTTCCAGCGACTTCGCGGGCAAAGCTCACCGCGCCGACAAGCAGGTCGCCTTCGATTAGGCGGTCGATGATCCCGAACTGGAAGGCTTCTGCCGCGGCAACCGGTTTGCCGTCAGTACACATTTCAAGCGCCTTGGCGAGACCGGCAAGCCGCGGCAGGCGTTGGGTTCCCGCCGCACCCGGAATGAGGCCAAGTTTCACTTCCGGCTGGCCGACCTGCGCATCGCTTGAGGCCACTCGGTAATGGCCTGCCATCGCAAGCTCCAGCCCTCCGCCAAATGCGGCGCCATGAATCGCCATCACTACCGGCTTGCTGCAGTTTTCGATGCTGAGAAGCAGTGGCAGAAGGCTGGCGCCGCGCGATTTGCCAGAGGTCATCTTTCCGAATTCCTTGATGTCGGCTCCTGCAACAAACGTGCGGCCACCGCCGATAAGAATCGCTGCCTTCACGGAGGGATCGTTGTTGATCTCTTGGATGGCATTCGCAATTCCCTCCGGCACCCCAGGGCTAAGTGCGTTCACCGGAGGATTGTCGATGGTGATGACGGCAATATCGTTCTCTTTGACTCTGCTGAGCCGGACAAGAGTGCTCATCGTGAACTCCGATCATTGCTACCGGCGGCGCTTGGAACACAGTCGATCACGAGGCGAGCGATGCGTTCGCGGTGAAACGTCGCATCGCCCAGCATCGTCTCGGATGCTTTCGCACGGCGGTAGTAAAGGTGTAGGTCATTCTCCCAGGCAAAACCGTTGCCGCCGTGGACCTGGATGGCATGGTTCCCAACCGCCCGGCAGGCATCACTGGCGTACATTTTGGCGATAGAGGTCGCAGTCGCCGCGTCGGGAGCATCATGCGCCAGGGCCCACGCCGCGTAGTAGGCGGCGGAACGTGAACTCTCGGTTTCAAGGTACATATCCGCACACTGATGCTGGACAGCCTGAAATGTTCCGATCGGCTTGCCAAACTGCTTGCGCATCTTCGCGTAGTCCACGGTCAGATCGAGCACACGCTGCATTCCGCCCACCATCTCTGCAACCAGAGCCGCGGTGGCGACATCGAGAGCATGCACTAGATTGGCTTCATCACCCAGCTTCTCCGCTGGAGTGTTATGGAACTGGACGGCATGAAAGTTTCGAGTGAGATCCAGAGCCGGCATCGGCGTAATGGATAAGCCGGGCGCCTGTGCTTCCACCAGAAACACGCCAGACTGCGTGGCAACAACAACAAAGTCAGCCACGTCGGCGTCGAGAACGAAGAGCTTCTCGCCCGTCAGCCTGCCATTGGTGGCAACAAGCTTCGCGTCGGCCAGGTCCCAGGAGGCGGTGGCTTCAAGTAAGGCGAGAGTCGAGCGTGCCTCGCCGCGACAAATTCGAGCGAGATATCTCGTCTTCTGCGCATCGCTGGCGATGGCATCAATCACCGCACCAGCAAGGGCGACAGTCGACCAAAACGGGCCGGGAAGCAGGGCGCGGCCAGCTTCCTCCATCAGAAGAATAAGTTCCACCGTACCGAGACCGAGTCCGTCATATTTCTCTGGAAAAATGATACCCGTGTAACCCTGTGCGGCCATCTTCGACCAAAGCGACGGATCGTAGGGCTGCTTGCTTTCAGCCAGCTGCCGCACGTGCGTCATCGGGCATTCGCCCGCAAAAAACTGGCGCGCGTTCTCCTTGAGGATCTTCTGACTCTCGTTTAGTCCGAATTGCATGACCTGTTCTCAATAGCTCCTGGGCAAACCCAGGACGAAGTGTCCGATGATGTTGCGTTGAATCTCCGAGGTTCCGGCTTCGATGGTGTTGCCCCGCGAGCGCAGGTATCCGTAGGCCCAAGTGCCTTTATCGACGGAGTGCTCGGAGGAACCCGCAAGCTGGCCGAACGGACCGAGCAACTCCTGCGCGACCTGCTGCAATCGCTGGTTCAACTCGCTCCAGAAGATTTTCTGGATCGAACCTTCTGGGCCAGGCACTCCAGTTGCACTGATGCGGCTGAAGGCGCGCATCTGGTTCCACCTCATCACTTCAATTTCGGCATAGCACTGTGCCAGCTTCTGCCGGATCAAAGGATCTTCCGCCGCAGATTTTCCGTTCCGGCGCAATTGCCCGGCAAGCTCGATCAAGCGCTCCATGTTGCGGCGAAAAGTAATCTGCAGACCGGCCCCGAATGTGCCGCGTTCGTGCATCAGCGTCCCTATCGCCACGTCCCAGCCCTGATTCACGCTTCCCACAACATTTTCGACGGGAACACGCACATCCCGGAACGAGACCTCGGCGAATTCACTCTCTCCAGTGATCTGGCGAAGTGGGCGAACACTGATTCCCGGGGACCTCATATCCACCAGCAGCACAGTGAGCCCTTTGTGCTTTGGCAGATTCGGATCGGTTCGAACCACCAACTCGCACCAGTCAGCAATCCAACCGTAGCTGTTCCAGGTCTTCTGGCCGTTGACCACGTAGAAATTGCCGTCCAGTCTCGCCTCGGTCTGTAATGACGCGAGATCGGAACCAGCATTAGGTTCGGAAAACCCCTGGCACCAGATTTCTTCCGCGCTGAGAATCTTCGCCAGGTAGCGCGTCTTTTGCGACTCGGTTCCGAACGCAATGATGGTGGGCCCGATCAGACCCAGCCCCAGGGTGTTGGCCATCGGTGGCGCAGTGGCCAGAGCCATCTCCTGCCAGAAGATGACCTGCTGCATCAAATTCGCGCCGCGGCCACCATATTGCTTGGGCCACGAAACTCCTGCCCATCCGCCTTCGTACAACTTGCGCTGCCACGCCCGCAGATATTCGAACCGGGATTCCAGCGAGTCCTCGCGCCGCTCCGCCCAGTCGGCAGGCACATTCGCCGTGAGCCAGGAACGCAATTCGCCCCGGAATTGCATTTCCTCGGATGTCAAGTTCAGGTCCATCCCATTTCCTTGTGGCAGGGTTCACGGTTCCCGACTAAGCGTCCCTGCCCCGCACCCAGTATTTCGCCCGCAGTTCTTTCTTCAACACCTTTCCAGTCGCAGTCTTAGTCAAGGTCTCGGAGAATTCGATCGAACGTGGACATTTGTAGTGCGCCAGATTAGAACGGCAGAACTCAATGAGTTCCGCTTCGGTCGCAGTGCATCCTGGTTTTAGAATCACCACGCCTTTGGGAACCTCCCCCCACTTGTCGTCCCGAACCGCAATCACTGCCGCTTCGTACACCGCAGGATGAGTCAATAACGTTCGCTCCACTTCCAGCGATGAAATATTTTCGCCACCGCTGACAATGATGTCCTTCTTGCGATCGACGATCAGGAGGTAACCGTTCTCCATGACGACGGCCATGTCACCGGTGTGAAACCAGCCGCCGCGCAGGGCTTCCGCCGTCGCCTCTGGATGCTGCCAATAGCCGGCCATCACACTGTCGCTGCGCGCAATGATTTCACCCATGGTCTCGCCATCGTGGGGTACGTCCTTGTCATCGAGATCCACGACCCGCAGTTCGACTCCCGGATAGGCATAGCCAGTCATCGATTGGAATACATAGCGCTGCTCGGGTTCGCACGCGACATCTGGTTTGAGCTCCGCCGTGGCAAGAGAGGGGGAGCATTCGGTCAAACCGTATCCGGAAAAACACTTGCAGCCGAGCTTCTCCTCGACCTCGCGCATCAGGGAAGGAAAAGATGCCGCGCCGCCGATAGTGATCCACTGCAGAGAACTCAAGTCGTACTTGGAACGGTCGGGGCAATTCACCAATGCTGCCGCCATGATGGGTACCAGGCTGAGTGAACCGACCCGCTCCCGCTCCACCAGACGAAAGATCTCTTGGGGGATAAATCGCGCACTCATGATGTGAGTGGCTCCCACGAGCGTGACGGTGTGCGCCGCGCCCCAGCCGTTAGCGTGAAACAACGGAATCGTATGCAGGAAGACGTCTTCATACTTGGTCTTGTGGAACACCGCTATATACAAAGCGTGGAGGTAGATATTCCTGTGGGTGAGCATCACGCCTTTGGGATCGGCGCTGGTTCCGCTTGTATAGAAAAGTTCGCAGAGAGAATTCTCGTCAAACAACGCAATTTCCGCGCGGTGCGGCGTCGCGGCGGCGAGGAGTTGTTCGTAGTTCTGGCGAGCAAGCCAGTCGGCCTGTGGCGTCGCATCGAGCAAGTGGTAGGAGTCGACGCTGGTCAGTCTCATGCGAAAGGAATCGACCAGACCAACGAAGTCTTGCGCCAGAAACAACCTGGTCGCGCCAGAATCGTTCAGAATGTAGGCAAGTTCATGAGATGCGAGACGGTAATTGAGCGGCAGCAGAACAGCTCCGGCATCAAGGACTCCAAAGTACGCCTCCAGCAGCCGATGACAATTCATGCTGAGAAAGGCGACCCGATCCCCCGCCTTCACTCCGGCTGCGCGCAACGCGCCCGCGAGCCGGGCCGCGCGATCAGCGAACTGCGCGTAGGTAAATCGCTCCTCTTCGCAAACTACCGCCGTCTTGTTTGGAAATTGCTGCTCCGCATAACGGAGGAAGCGGACGGGCGTGAGCGGAATATTCATGCGTGTCGACTACCAGGCAGTCTGACCTCCGTCCACCACAAGAACATGGCCTGTGACATAAGCCGATGCATCGGAAGCCAGAAAAATGGCAGCGCCTTTCAGGTCATGGTCGCTGCCAAACCGGTGAAGAGGAATCTTGGCAAGGAGCGACTCCTTGTGGTGCTCAAGAATCCAGCTCGACATGTGAGTGGGGAACCAGCCCGGAGCGATGGCATTGACTTGGATATTGTGCGCCGCCCATTTGCATGCCAGATCCTTCGTGAAGGCGATGACCCCGCCTTTGCTGGCGTGGTAGCCTATGGCCTGCAGATCCGAAGAAGCTCCACCCAGCCCCGCCACGGACGCGATGTTGATGATCTTGCCGTGTCCTTGCCCGATCATGGCTTTACCCACGGCCTGCGAGAACAGGAAAGTTCCCGTAAGATTTGTGTCTATGACCTTGTTCCATTGCTCAAGCGTCATTTCCTCGACCGGGGCTCCCCACGAGACGCCCGCATTGTTAATAAGGATGTCGATGCGGCCGAAATTCTGCAGAGTCGACGCCACCACTTCCTTAATCGCAGCGGGATCTTTCACGTCGCAGCCGAGGGCGATGGCCTTTACGCCCAGGCTGGCCAACCGGTCAGCCGCTTCCTGGCAGCGCTCCTTCTTGCGGGCACACAACGCGACATTGGCTCCCATCTCCGCTAACCCTTCGGCCATCTGGCGGCCAAGCCCAATGGAACCACCCGTGATGATCGCGACGCGCCCGCTTAGGTCGAACAGCTTCCTGGCATTCACAATATGACAACCTCCCGGCCAGAAGGTTCAGTTTCGCACAAAGTGATAGTCAATATCACAATATAGCGACTAACGTCAAACACATATCACATTCCGAAGGAAGAACCTACGATCCGATGCTTAACGCGAGCCGGCCGGAAACCTGTCCCCGTCGCAGTTGCTCCAGTGCTTCGTTAGCCTGAGACAATGGCCGGGTTGCTACTTCACAATGAACTCTCCCGGCCGCACCCAAGGCGAGAATTTCATGCAGATCTTGTCGCGTACCAACAGCGGAAGCCTGAATCCGGATTTCGCCAGCCGCCATCAGAATGGGCGGAAAACAAATATCCTGTGCGGGCAAGCCCACGGCGAGCAGAATTCCCGTTGGACGAAGACAATAAAACGCCATGTCGTACGCGGCTTTGGCCGCGGACGTCACCAGGGCGACGTGAACTCCGCCCTGCGACCGCAACTGCTGCACCACCTTGTCAGATGCAGCATTCAGCGTCCTGGAGGCTCCAAGAGTCTTTGCCAGAGCGAGCTTTTCTTCGCTGATGTCAATTGCGGTGACATCGACTCCGAGTTCGCAGCCGATTTGAACAGCTAGGTGCCCCAGGCCGCCTACGCCAAACACCGCTAAGCGTTGCCCCTTCGTAAGGCGCGACTGCTTAAGAGCACGATAAACGGTAACCCCGGCGCATAGCAGAGGAGCAGCCCTCTCGGAGGCAAGATTATCGGGAATTCTGGCGACGTGGGTAGCCGGTGCCTTCACAAATTCGGCGTAGCCACCGTCCACCGTCACACCGGTAATTTGTTGACGAACGCATAGGTTCTCGTTGCCTTCTCGGCAAAACTCACATTGTCCGCAGGTCCAATGGATCCACGGCACGCCGACGCGGTCGCCGACCTTCACACCCTGCACATCGGAGCCGACCTCAACAATGTTTCCCACCACTTCATGCCCGAGGATGAGCGGTTTCTTGACGATCCCAGCCAGCTGAGACCAATCGCCATCCGCCACGTGCAAATCGGAGTGGCACACTCCGCAAACTTCAACCTTGATCAGAACTTCGCTTTCTGTGGGCTTGGGAAGCGGAACATCTTGAACTGTAAGAGGAGTCTTGAAGTCGCGAAGCACAGCAGCTTTCATCTTCTTCCCTCTCGGGGGACCGCGATTGGTCGTCGACTTAAGAATAGGCTCGACCGCTCAAACAATTCAGGGCTCGAGCCCTCGAAGGAAAAACTCTACCGCGCTGCGTACTCGCTCCGTGAGCTTGTGCGGTCCGGTCAAATCTACCGCCCACTGCCTTACTACTGTGTTGTAGAGGCCTTCCATGAACTCCGCCAAATGGACAACGGGAAAATCGTTTGTAATGTCGCCTCTTTTTTGACCTTCAGCGAGAATCTCCCGCAGCAAACCAACGGTGGCTTCCTCGTGTCCGCGCATATTGGAGCAACGCACCGGGTCCATCGCGCCCGAAAGGACAACGGCCTGCCACAATCTCCGGTCCGCCTCCACTTCCTTCGCCATGCTGATATACAGCCGGCGCAGACGTTCCGCCGTGCTCGCATTGGTCGATAACTCCGAGCGGAGCCGGTCCCTGATGCAGGCAAATCCCCGTTCCCCGACTTCCCGCAGAACCGCGTCTTTGCTGGAAAAATAGCGAAAGAACGTGGGCTGGCTGACTTCCAGAACTCGCACGATGTCCTCGATCCGCGTGTTCTCAAAGCCACGCCTGCGAAATAGTTTGATCGACGTCTCGATGATCTGCTGGCGCAACCGGGCTTTCTTTCGTTCACGAAGTCCCACTGTCATATCGTTTTCATATCGTTCGGCAACACTTCTCCGCGCCGCCCTCACTCGAGGCATCAGTTCCCCCAGGCACTGCCCGAAAACATGCGATCGTCACCACGCGGACAATGTGATAGGCACTATAACAAAATAGCGACTAACAGATTGAAAAGTTTTTCAACAGGATGCTCTCACCCATGCGTCGCCTTTCGACGGATGCTACTGCGAGGAAGCGACCTTCTCAAGAAGTGAGTTTTCTTTCGAATCTGTCCTCATAGCTCGTCCACTACTGATCTGCGCTCGGCTAGGAACCTGGAGAGCGCACTCCGTCCTGATGCACGTAGCGGATCACTTCCACCTCAGACATCGCAATCAATCCTTCGTCCACCATTTTATCCAGTGCAGGAATCAGGCTCCTGATCTTTTCCTCCGTGTCGATCACAGAGACCATGATCGGCCGGTCTGACGAACGAAGCAGATGCCGTTTGTGAATCAGCGTACTCGCGCCATAGCCTTCAATACCGCGAAATACGGTCGCGCCCGCGATGTCGAGTTCCCGGCACTTGATCACAATCGCTTCATAGAGCGGCTGGTCTTGCCACTTGTCATCCTCGCCGAAATGGATGCGAAGCATCTTGGCTTTGCCTTCCAGTTTCATATCTCCATCTCCTGCGGCCGATCGGCCTTCTGGTAGTTGTGGGAGTACTTAATGACATCGACGTTCGACAGCACGACCAAACCCTGCTGTACCATCTGGTCGAGAATCGGGATGAACGCCTGCAGCTTCTCTTCCGTGTCAACGATTGACAGCAGGATAGGCCGGTCGTGCGAGAGGCTCAGCTTGGCATCTTTGTGGATGCGGCGGTTAGCGCCATAACCCAGAATTCCGCGATACACGGTTACGCCGGCAATGTCGTGCGCTCGGAGACCGTTGACGATAGCTTCGTGGAGAGGCTTGCCGTTCCATTTGTCGTTTTCCCCAATGTAGATGCGCATCATCTTGGCCTTGCTTTCCCGCTTTAGTGGTGAGCCTTCGGAGGCACCTCGTTTCTGCTTCTTCTCAGCCGGTTTGACGATGGTGGTATCGTGCATTTCAATCAGACCTGTGCCGACCATCTCCTGCAGCTTGGATAACAATTCCTCAACCTTCGCGGCGGTTTCAATGAACTCGACCTTGACCGGTAAACGGACCGCCAGGTCAACCATGCGGGTCGTGTGCAGGTGGTGATCCGCACCGAATCCAGCAATGCCGCGAGTCACCGTGGCGCCCGACACGCCGTGAAAAAACAAAAAGTCGAGAATGGCTGCGTAGGCCGCCGTCCCGTGGAACTGCTGATCTTCTGCAACGTAGACGCCGACTTTCTTCCCCGGCCCCGGTGTGAGCACATTTTCCTCCTGTCGTTAAAGTCCTCTTTGACCTACCAAAAACTCAGCGGCACGACCCAAAAGACCTCCGCCCCCATGAATCCCGTGTTTCAGCCGTTGAAGGAAAGTTTCGAGTTCCTGTTCCATGAGGGCGAGCTGTTCCCGCCAGCGTCCACTGAAAGTCTTTTAAGATCGCGCAAATTGGACATTGTGCCCTTGGTGAGTGCGTGGCGTAGATTAGCCGTGGGTGCTGAAGCTTCCGTTTTCATGGGATCGCCCTCCCCACCATAACCCCTCCCCACACTGCAACGAAGCCAACCACCACGCTCAGTGCCACGTAAAGAAAGCCCAAGCCGATCTGACCATCCTGGATCGTGCGCAATGTCTCATATTCGAAGCTAGAGAATGTCGTGTACCCTCCGATGAACCCAATCGGGATTAAGTATCGCCAGTTGGGGCTCCAGGAAGTCCTTGCTGTCATTAAAGCAAAGACCAGCCCAATCAAGAACGAACCCGTAATGTTTATGACGAGCGTCCCGTAGGGAAAGCGTGTTCCCAATCTGCTGGCAATGTAAGTGCCCAGCCAGAAACGCAAAATCGATCCCAGACAACCTCCCGCGCCCACCAACGCGTATTTCAGCAAATCGCTAAGCTCCTTTCCTTTTTACAATGCGTTTTGCACCAGACCTTACTGCCCACCCAGCAAGCCGCCGTTGGCTCAGATCGGACTTCCAATTTGACCGAAGTCGCCGGTTCGGGTGGCCTCGCGACGGCAAAGACCAGTACCGTCGCATCCACACATTCTGCCAGCGAGAAGGCTCAACTGTAGCTTCTTTCCACTTCGTGCGAAAGATTTCCGGATCGAGTTCGGCACCAGCGAGAAACGTGAGAACAATAGCCCCGTTCCAGCGAGAAAGCTGATCCAGCTTGCCTTCCCACCAAGTTCGGTGTGGAGCGCAGTGGAGATCTTGAACCAGATCGCGACCAGCGTCGCAACCAAGGCCAGGCCGACCCACACGGAGGCGAGGACCCACACGTTCTCCATCAACGTACCTCTATCTAGTTTTGCGGGTTCGTCGCCGGGGCATAACTCCGCGACAAGGATTCATCCGCTTGTCAGGAGTCATCAGCTGCACCCGGCTCAAAGAATGGGGCAGCGGTTTCGGTGAACTCCTTCACCGTCGATAACATCTTTAAGTACAGCAAATACAATGTGAAGTCAACCGGATTTCCGTCGGCATCGAAGCGATGGAGCAACGCGTCAGGCTGCGGGAATCGGGAGTTTCGCAGCGACTGCTGCGCCAACATTCTTATCCACACGTGCCGAAAACAGGCGTTTACACTTACCCCCCTCGTACAGGTCAATGAGTGTAATCGGGATTCAACGCCAGTTAGCAGCCAGTTATGTCTATGCGGCCCTCCGCAGTGTGCACGAAGATCTCTCTCGGCGACGTTGGGCGGTCAGAACACCCGGAAAGACCCATTGGTCGACAACGTACCCCTGGGGGTCACCACCTTAACCTTGCCCGTAGTTGCGCCGGCCGGAACAGTGGCTATGATCTCGGTGGGCGACACGAAGGTAAAAGTGGCCGCAACGCCGTTGAAGGCGACGCTAGTTGCGCCAGTCAGGTCCGTCCCGAGAATTTTCACGCTTCGGCCCGGACATTTGGCTGTTGGTACGGTTTCGACGAACGGGCTAAGCCCCATCGACAACCTGAAGACCGTGCCGCAGCCTTCGGTACAGGCGGTAGAACTTCCACCGGCGTAGGTCGTTCCATAAAAGTTTCCGTCCGTGGCCTGCACCAGTGCGACGTAAGGATACTGACCGTCAAGGCCATCAAAAGTGTGCAACGTCGTGAACTTGCCCTCCGGAGTAATTTGAAAGATTGTGCCGCAGCCGAGGCGGCAACTGGAATTGGCTGGCCCACCGCTTGAAGTTGTTCCATAAAGATTTCCGTCGGAGCCCTGGATCAAAGCTCCACTAGGGCTCAAGCCGTCGGGGCCGGCGAAGTAATGCAGCGTAGTCAGAACGCCTTCGGGAGTAATCTCGAACACTGTCCCGCAGCCCGTAGTTACGCAGATGCTGCTGGCTGGGCCGCCTTGGGCGGTGGTCCCGTAGAAGTTCCCGTTGGAGGCTTCCATCAAAGGGGCGACAGGCCACGATCCGTCGGCTCCGCTGAAGTTGCGCAGCGTCGTGACAGCGCCATCAGCTGTCATCTTGAAGATTGTCCCGTAGCCGCCGCCCGCGTAGGTGATGGTTGTGCCATAAAAATCTCCGCCGGTGCCTTCCACCAGTCCCGCTACGGGATAGTTGAAGTCTTCAAAGTTATAAAGTGTCGTCAGAGTGCCGGTGGGAGTCATCCTGAAGATCGTGCCGCCACTTCCACTTCCACCAGTGCTAGTTATACCGTAGAAATCCCCATTGCCGGCTTGCATCAGCCCAAGCGGGTTTAGGCCATCGGAGCCATCGAAGTTATGGAGCGTGAAGAGCGTGCCCCGGGAGGTAATTTGGAATACGGTTCCGCAGTAGCTGCACCCGCTGCCCCCACTGGAGGTTATTCCGTACAGGTCTCCGTTGGTGGCAGGTACCAGAGCTGATTCAGGGACCTCGCCGTCGGCACAATTTGTTCGCGCACAAAAATAGTGCACCAGGGTGAGCTGGCCCGCGAGCGTGATTTTGAAGGCTGTGCCACTCGCCCTGAGTCCGCCATCATCGGTGGTCCCGTACAGATTCCCGTCGAAACCTTGTATCAGCGGCGCTTGAGAAAATGAACCGTTCGTGTTGTTGAAACTGGCCAGAGTAGTAAAAGTCTGCGCGGGCGAAGAAATCGCGGTCGCGGCACAAAACAGGAAGCAGGCAGTTTTCCATCCGCAAATAGAATTCATAATGTGATCTTTCCCGACCCGCATTGCCTCATGTAGATGTCGCGAATGCGGAGCACAACAGTTGCCTTATGATTGGGTGATCGTCAACGATCAACACAGGCTTTTCACCCTGCACCCTCAAACCGATGGTGAGCTGTCGAAGGACTGCGAACTATCGGGTGAACGCTGTATATAGACCACGAGGATTGTCTTGTTCGCGCCTCTCCCAGCCCGCACGCGGGCGGACAGCCGAGTCAACTGTCGTGATCAGGAGCTTAAACTCATTGAGACCTGGCCGACCTGCGTCAATGGTGTGATGGCTACTTAGCTTCGGTTGCGCGAAAGACCGCCGCGCTACTTCTAGGATTACGTCTCCGTATGCCAAGCCAACCCGAGATGGAGACTTTGGTTGCTGACAAGGGTGACGTTCGTTCGGACGAAACGCGGTCCCTGACCCTGGTAATCCGAGCCTGGGCTTAGACTTTGGGGACTAAACTCGAACGGGCGCTCGAAAGCAATCGCCACCCCGAAATCCCCGGGCGCCCTACGCTGCACACGAAGAACCTTGCCGCGAGCGCTTAGTTGTGTTCCGGGCTTGGGCAGGTGGGCAACTCCGATGGCCACCTCCACGTTGGAACCCTCAGAAATCAGGAAAGCGCTGGAAACCAAAATACCACCGAGGCTGATGTTCTCCGAGCGGACGTGTACCTTCTTGTTGGCCAGGATGAGCGAGACAGGAAGGTTTAGAGGGTAGCGAGTACTGCGGCGTTCTGGAATTTGGGGGGAGTCCATTTGGAGAGATTATGCCGAACCTCGTATCCCAGACAGGTAACGCTGGTGCATCTCGGAATGCGCAAAAGGCTGGGGTTGGGACAGTAATCTGTTACGGAACTAAAAGGATTTGTGGCAGCTTTTATTGAAGGCGACGACCGCACCCCGGCACGGGAAGGCGGCTGCAGGAGTGGTTGGTGGGTCGACTGACCCTCAATGAGTGTAATCGCGTGATTACAACACTTGACACCTAAGCAAGAGCAAAATGTGAGGCCAGCCATCTGATTCGCTCGCGCCGACTGCGCGTGCAAGTTAAGCCATGAAGGTGCTGAAGAATTTTCTGATTTTCCTTGGCGTAGTCTGCGCTTGACTGTCGGCCAAATTGGCCTGACAACATGCGCTATTCGTAGTGCAGTGCATCGATAGGATCGAGGCGGGATGCGCGGATGGCCGGGATCATGCCGCTGACCAACCCCACTAGCCCCAGGATTGCGGTAGAAACGAATACGCTGATTGGTGAAATGATGAGTCGAATATCGCCCACCTCTCCGTGCTGGGCGAGCGCGCTGTAGAAAGTGAGACTCCCTACAGAGAAGGAGATGATGTAGGCGAGCACGATCCCTAAAAGGCCTCCAAAGAAGGTAATCGCGAGGGCTTCGGACAAGAACTGCACGAGGATATCGAAGCGGCGAGCACCCAAAGCCTTCTCCACCCCAATCTCACGTGTGCGCTGGGTTACGCTCACCAGCATAATGTTCATGAGTCCCACGCCACCGATACCCAGAGTCAAAGTACCAATAAAGGCAAGCAACACCTGCAGCGCCACGGTAATGGTGCGAAATTGAGAAAGCTGATCCATGATGCTGAAAACGAAAAGAGCCCGCCTATCGTCGGCGCGAAAATTGTGTTGTGCCGCCAGCGTAGTACGAACTGACTTTTCGACGCCTCCATAGTTGTAGCCAAGAAAATCTAACCAGATCATGTCGATGTAATAGGTACTGCGAAAATCGCTCATGGCGGGGAACGGGATGTAGACCCCCCGGTTGATACTGTTCTCGGTGCCTTCCTGCGGCCGGGGCTGAAGCACGCCGACTACTTCGTAAGGAATGCCGCTGATACGAACCTTCTCGCCCAGGGGGAAGCGGCCGGAAAATAGCTTTTCACTGGATTCCGAGGCCAGCACACAGACGCGCGCGCGCAGTTGCAAGTCCTCGGCGGTGTAGAAATGACCGAGATTCAGTTTCAGATTCTGAATTTCCTGGACCGGGGGATTGCCACCATGGACACTCCAAGTGTAGGAGCGCCCCTCGTAGCTGACCGGCGCATCGAAAGTCGATTCCGGAGAGATGCGGGTCACTTCCGGCACATTCACGACGATCCGATCGACGTCATCCCTGGTTAACCGGATACTGGTGCCGGCCTTGTTTCCTCCGGCCTGCATAGACGTGCGCCCGCCGGCGATGCCCATCGCCGACGTGCTGGCAAAGCTCCTGAATATATTGACGATGGCGGTTGAGAAACCGGTGCCATAGGCCAGCAACAGCACTACGGTGGCGATCCCCCAAGCCATACCGAGCATGGTCAGCGCAGTTCGCAAGCGGTTGTGCCGGAGTGATCCATATGCTTGCGAGAGCACGTCTTTCGGATGGATCATTCGCTACTCCTGACGAAGTGCTTCCACGGGCTGGAGCAAAGCCGCCCGCCGCGCCGGATAGAGCCCGGCGACAATGCCCGCCAAAGCAAGACTGCCCATCGCGAGCATGGCCGTCGCCGGGTAAATGTGAGGCAATTCGAATCCATCGATCTGCGGCACAAGTCCGAACAGCTTGGTCGCCACGTAGGCTGCACCCAGGCCAATGGCGCCGCTGATTCCGGTCAGCATCAGACCCTCTAGAAAGAACTGAAATAAGATGTTGCGTTTGGTGGCGCCCAAAGCCTTGCGCAGCCCGATCTCCTGGGTGCGCTCCGTTACCGTCACCAACATAATGTTGACTACACCGATTGCGCCCAGACCGAGTGTCACCAGACCAACGGCCCCCAGGAACGTATCCATGGCATCGGAGATTTTGCCAACCATCTCGGCGCTGGCGATCGAGTCCCAATCGTCAAAGGCGTCGGGCGTCTCGGGATCAAAGTTATGGTTTCTGGCAACGATACTCCGCACCGCCTTCTTGGCTCGTGGGTGCTGATCGCGCGTAATCGGCTGGTAGGCGACATACTTGATCGCTTTTTCGTTGCCCGCTCCTTGCATCGGGAAATAGGTACCCATGGTGGTATACGGCATGATCAGGCGCATGTTTTGGCTGTTGTTGTTTCCGCGACCGATTTTCTGCATCGTCCCAACCACCTCGAACGGTACATCATTGATAAGGAGCGTGCCGCCTACGGCTGGCCGGCCGGGGAACAATATGCGCACGAATTCGCTTCCGATCACACAGACATTGTGGCGCTCGCGTTCGTCGTTCCAATCCAAATAGCGCCCTTGGTCTATGGGCTGGTAGCGAATGCCCGAGAACTGTGGTTCGGCGCCATCCACATAGCCGTTGCTACTGCCGTACGCGCTCACCAGCCGAAGGTCGCCGCGGTAGATTACCGG
>Ga0209693_10000017_pt1 | contig 64313 bp, 70 predicted proteins | sample HubBroMetageWRM3_FD_188345 | JGI IMG/M metagenome (GOLD analysis project Ga0209693, IMG submission 188345) | Warmed soil microbial communities from the Hubbard Brook experimental Forest, New Hampshire - Hubbard Brook CCASE Soil Metagenome WRM 3... | ecosystem: Environmental > Terrestrial > Soil... | reverse complement strand
TCAGCGCCGCTCCTTCTCATCGCTTCGCTCTGCATCGTCGCCGGCGGTGGCCATCAGCGCCGCTCCTTCTCATCGCTTCGCTCTGCATCGTCGCCGGCGCGGTTCATGCGTCGGCCCGCAGTAGGATCACGCCGCTGGGAGTGAGGCCACCACTGCTGACCACGCCGACGCGAGCTTCGGCGACCTGGCGTTCGCCGGCCTCACCGCGCAACTGGCTGATGGCTTCATGCAGCAGACCCATGCCGTGGGTGCGGCCATGTGAGAGCTGGCCGCCGTGCGTGTTCAGTGGCAGCACGCCGTCGCGAGCGATGTTCTTGCCGCCATCCAGGAATTCCTTGGCCTCGCCGATCCCGCAGAATCCCAGCGCCTCAATCCAGGACAGGCAGTTCATGGTGAACCCGTCGTAGAGCTCGGCGACGTCGACGTCGGTGGGACGCAGCGAAGTACGCGTCCACATGTGCGCCGCTTGACCCAGCACCTGCGGCTCGTGGGTCAACGTGCTCTGGTCCCAGTCGATCCGCTCGATGATCTGGGTGCCTACCGCCTCCACCAGGACGGGCGGCTTGGCCAGATCGCGCGCGGCGTCGACGGCGGAGACGACGACGGCTATTGCCCCGTCGCAGGGCACGTCACAGTCGTAGAGACCGAACGGCGTGGTGATGAGCCTTGCGTTCAGGTAGTCGGCCATTGTCATAGGGGTCCGATAGACCGCGGACGGATTTAGTTCGGCGTTGGCCCGCTGGTTCAGCGCGATCCAACCCAGCGTCTCTTTCGTCGTGCCGTAGCGGTGGAAGTGCCGTTGTGCGTTGAGCGCCAGGGTATGTGCCGCCGAGGTGGCGCCGAACGGGATCTGCCAGCTAGTGGTGCGCCCCCCTAATCCATGCGCCGGGGTGATCTTGCCCTGCTTCATCAGCTCGTTGAAGGTCGCTTCCCACAGCGTCCGAAAGCACAGCACATGCCGGGCCAGGCCGCCGGCGATCGCAAGCATCGCGACGATCACCGACCCGCCCGGACCGAAGGTTTCGGGGCCGCCGTTGTGCCACGTCGGCCGGATACCCAGGGCCGCCTCCAGCGCGGTAACTCCGCCTTCACCGAACCCGCCGAAGTTACCGCCGCCCGGGTAGGTGGACAGGCCGTCGATGTCGTCGAAGGTCAGTCCGGCATCGGCGACCGCCGCCTCGCACGCCTGCACCGTCAGCGATAGCGCGGGCTGCATCAGGCGGCGCCCGATCGGCGACATGCCGATCCCGGTGAACGCGACCTTGTCCTCGAACTTCTCCGCAGTGAGCATCGGCCGGACGTATTCGCCGAAGCGCTCCAGGGCGATCTCGTCGGACGGCAGGGGAGCAGGTTGGCCATCGGCCTCAACCTTGCTGGGGCGAAACAACGGCAGCCATACGTCCTCGATGTGCTCGAAGACGACTTCCACCTGTTGGCCGAGCTCGAGCGCATCGGGATCACAATTCACGATTGTGGTGGTCAGCCGCACTCGGGGATCTTCGGCGATCGCCACCTGCGCGACCACGTACGGCGCCGGCAGCCCGGGCAGGCTGAACCGGTGGTTCACGGTGAACCCGGCGAGGGTCGCCTTGCCGGAGACGGCGCGTACACCCATATCGCGGGAGCGGCAGTAACGGCACACCGGCGCGGGCGGATGGATCAGCGCATCGCAGGCTTTACATTCCTGCAGCCGGAGCGTGTCGTCGGCGCCCGAAGTCCAGAAGAACTCGTTCTCGTCGGTGACCAGGGGCAGCGGGCGTCCCGGTGCTGCTGACACGTCACCTCCGGGAGTAGGGCGGTAGGCCCGTTATACGAATCGGAGAATTACGTTATCACTGGCGAGCAGGCGCGTTCGAGGCCGTATCGCCGCGCGGAGCGGTCAACGCGTGAACCCCCATTGGGCTTCGTTCGATTCGGTCTTGACGTGCGCGGCTGGATCGTCCATGTCGCGCAGCGGTGGGTCGGGGACGCTGGGTCGGGGCTCGCCGATCTCAGTGATCGCGTGCACCGGGCAGTCCAACAGTGCGCGCATGACCGGATCGTGATCTTGCTCGGCCACGGCGCCATCCCCGGTTAGAGACGCGTATCCCCAGTCGTCCAGCGAGAAGTAATCGGGCGCATGCTTGGCGCACTGGCCAAAGCCGTCGCAAATGGTCCGATCCAAACGGATTTTCATGCCTGCCCCACAGCCTCCACCTGGTAGGGACGGTCGGCGCGGAATGTGCGGTTACCGCAGTCTTGGCAGCCATCTTCGAGATGGCGGGCAACCTCGGCGGGAAACTGGTCGAGCAGGCTTGCGGCGACATTGGTGGCCGCATCCAGCGTTGCGCAGGCGCCGCGCCCGCGCAGCACCACCGACCAGCGCCGCAACCGGTCGACGTCCTCAGTGGTGGCGGCGCCGTCGCGCAGCGCGCCAGCGGCGGCGGCCATCGCCGCCGTCCCGTTGAAACACGACCCGCACTGGCCGGCATTTTCGCGGTCGAAGTACGCCAGCACCGAAGCCGCGACCGCCACGGGGCAGTCGTCGGTGATCACCGAGATCGCGCCGCAGCCCAGCCCGCTGCCGAACCGCCGCATCGTCTCGTGGTCCAAGCTGGTCTCGAGTACCCCGCGATTCAGGAAGCCGGCGAAGTAGCCGCCCATCAGCGTGCCTCGCACCTGGCTCGGCGAAATTCCGTGCAGTGCAAGCAGTTCAGTGAAAGGAAAGCCGTGCGGGAGCTCGTAGAGAACTGGCGGTCGGCCGGCTCCGGTGATGGTCGCCAGGAACGTACCCGGCGACAGTGACGTGCCCTGCGAGCGGAACGCGGCCGAACCGTGGCACTGCAGGTAAGCCAGATTGGCCAGCGTTTCGACGTTGCTCACCAGCGTGGGTCGTCCGGCGACGCCGGCTTCGAATGGTCGCGGCGGTTTGTCCGTCGGCTTGGCTGGGCCGCCATTGATCATGCGGACCGCGGCGGTCTCCTCGCCGGCCACATACCCAGGTGGCACCGTCAACACGCCGGCCGAGATGCCCCCGAGGGTCTCCGCGTCCAGTTCGCTCAGCGCGGTTTCCACACTGCGCGCCGATTCGTGGTCGGACACGTAGACGTAGGCGCGGTCGGCGCCCACGATCGTCGCGGCCAACCGCAGTCCGTCCAGAACCAAGTGTGGCCGGTTGCGCAGCAGCCAGCGGTCCTTGATCGAAGCCGGTTCTCCCTCTTCGCCATTCGCGACGACGGTAGTGCCACCGGCTCCGCTGATTAGGCGTCCGTTATCGCGCACCGAACGCAACTTCACCGCAAGCGGAAAGGCGGCCCCGCCGCGGCCGAGCAGTCCGCTTGATTCAACTTCGCCCAGCAATTCGTCGGTGCTGGCAAGCGGAAGGTAGCCGCCGAGCTGCCGGTATGCAGCGAAGTCCTCGCGCCCCTTTCCAGGCTGCTGGCCCAGCAGCCTGGGCGGGCACCCCGGCGAGGTCGCGACCGTGATGAGTGTGGGGTGGGTGGTTACCTGGCTGTTCACGGGCTAGCTCGCCATCACTCCAGTTAGGCTTGCGCACATGCGGACTGCGGTGCTGCGCGTCAACGTCGACCCCAAAAGTGTGCTCACACTTCCGCAATTACAAGAGGGCATGGCGGTGCTCCTCGGACTGGTGGTCGAGATCGGCGCCGACGTGGTCGAAAACGATCTTGCGGCTTTGCCGGCCAGCCGTCGCGAAGTGCAGCTGCTGATCGCAGCAGAAGACGTCGACGCGGCCAAGCGACGAGCAATCGATCTGTGCAGTAAGGCTTTTGGCACTGCCCCGGTTCCTGGTGTGGTTACCTTCGTGAGCAGGGGAACCGACGACGACGCGCACGGCGTGCTGTCCGCATTCGGGCTCACCGGCGAGATCGCCCGAACGCCTGGCGATGACGGCTACGACGTCGTCTATGTGACGCTGCGTGAGGACGATCTCGAGCGCGTTCCGGAAAGCCGGGTGCACACGGCGCTGGAGGCCTCGCTCAACTGCGAGGTCCACATTCGCACCAGGTAAATGCATTAGCGGCCCAAGAACTCGAGGATCGCCGGCGCCGCCTGCACCCAGGTGTCGAACATGTTGAAATGCGTCACCTTGCCCGACGCGCGTTCTTCGGATGCGCGCTCCCACGCGTCCTCGGGCCAGGGCGGATCGATGAGCTTCGATCCCTTGATCAGGCAGCTGACTTCCAGCGACGTCCGTTTGGGGTGATCCCAGTCGTTCTCTCCGCCTCGAATGATCAACGTGGGAACCTGGATTCGGTCGAACTTTTCGTCCTCGACGCCGGGAATGGTTTGTCCTGGCTTGGACACAAACGCGTTGAGCCAGCGCAGCATGACCTTGAGGAACTCGTCGCGGTCAAGGTCAAGGAATCGTTGCTTGTTGGCCGGATTCTCCTCGATGCGCTCGCGCCACTCTTGCACCTTCGTCACTCCCTCCATTCCGGTTCCGCGCGCCGCGAGAATGCTCGGCACGATGTAGAACGAACCCAGCACGAAGGAGCCGTAGATCCCGCCGACGATGTTCCAAACCACCAGCTTGGTGACCATTTCGGGGTAGAGCATCGTGGTCAGCATGGAATCCCTTGCTCCGCCGGATCCCCCGGCGAGGATGCACTGCTTCACGCCGAGCGCGCCTAACAAAGCATGCAAGGTCTCGGCCCGCATGTGTGACTCGCTTTGGCCGTAGAACTGCACATCGGATGCGCCGCAATTGGGTCGGTCCCACAGCAGCACCCGATAACCGCCGGCTACCAGTGCCTCGGCCAGCGGACGCAGGCCGGGGATCTCCTTGCTGAATCGCCCACCCGGCGTCAGGGCAATGAGATCACCTGACTCACCGAGGATTTCGTAGACAACGTTGCCACCGTTTACCTCGATAGACGACACGCGATTCTCCTCTGTTGTCACGCCATAACCAGAACGTCGTTGCCGACGACACGCACCGGGTAGGTGCGGATACTCCACTCCGGCTTGACCGCGGTGGTGCCGGTCGCCAGCTCGAAACCCCACTGGTGCCAGGGGCAGTAAATGTATTCCAGATCCCGCACCATCACCGCGTCGCCGGCGGCGGTCTCGTCCACGACGGTGCGTCCGCGAGGGCGCCCCGAGCACAGCGGTCCGCCCTGGTGCGGGCAGTAGTTCGCGATGGCGTAGAAGGAGCCGTTGACGTTGTAGACACCCACGCCGTGCCGCCCGATCGGCACCAGCTTGTGGGTGCCCGGCGGAATCTCGTCCACTGTCGCAACAACATGCTCGCGGCCCTGGGCGAGGCGGGGCCGCTTGGTGTCATCCGCCAATTTCAGAGCACCCGGACCTGGCCCTCGAGGGCCGGCACCGTCTCCGGGAGGTGATAGGTCGCGATGCCGTTTTTGTACATCACCGCGTCGCGGGCCGCCTTGGGGAGGTGCTTGACCAACCAGCGCGGATCGTCGAACGTCCAGTGCGGGTAGTCCGAGGAGTACAGCAGGATCTTGTCGCACTCCATCCATTCCAGGGCGCGGGTCAACTCGGTTTTGTCCTCCGGGTAGTCCAGCGGCTGCGTGGTGAACTTGATGTGCTCCTTGACGTACTCCGATGGCTTGCGCTTGATGTCCACCCACGACTTGCGTGCTTCAAAAATCGCGTCCATCCGCCACATCAGCGGCAGGATCCAGGTGAAGGCGTGCTCGACGAACACGATCCGCAACGTCGGGAACCGGTCGAACACGCCGTCGAAGATGAGGCTCATCACCTGGTTTGCAGCCAGCAGCGAGTAGGTCACCATGAAGTCGTGGTTGTAGCTGGGGTAGCCCACCGGCGGGGTGGGCAGCTCGTCGAACTGGCTGCGGGACAGGTGGCAGCTCACGGGGATGTCGTGCTTGGTGGCCGCGGCCCAGATCGGGTCGTATTTCGGGTGACCCCATGACGGTCGCGGCTCGGCCTTGATCAATATCTGCGCCATGTAAGGGTGCCCGGCCCAGCGCTCGATTTCGCGCGCGCTCGCTTCCGGCTCCTCAATGGCGGCACAGATCGAACCGCGCCACCGCTGGTGCCAGTTGTTGTGGCTGTCGAGCCAGTGGTTGGCCTGCCAGTCGTTCAACGCGCATGCCATCGCGTGCTGCGCCTCCGGCAGACGCGCCGGGTAGGCGCCGGGTTCCAGGATCCCGATGTCGGAGCCCGCTTCCATGATCAACTGGCGAAACGCCATGTCCGGGTCGCTACCGGGGAACTCGCCGTCCGGGGGGAAGGTGTCCGCGCGCATCGCATAGCTGTGCGCGTAGTCGGGAGCGTCATAGTAGATCTGATCACCCACATTGCGAGTCAGGAAGTACTTGCTGCGCCACGGCTCGGGGATGTACTGGATGATCTCGCCCCGTTTGGGCGTTGGGTGGACATCCGAGTCGACGCACCGGACGGCTATGCGCTCGGCGGCGGGAACACGTTCCTGCGTATGGGTCAGCGTCATCGCGATCTCCCTTGTTCACTTCTCATTGTGCGACTAGCCCCGACTACGTGCTAGTGAGGTCGAAACGTCGATCCCGTACAGGTTGGCCGCGTTGCGCCAGCACAGCTTCTCGCGCTGTTCGGCGGACAGCGATCTGGGCAGCTGGTGGATATCACCGCACTGCCAGTGCGGATAGCTGGATCCGAACATCACCATGTCGTCCTTGCCGGTGAAGCCGAACCACTCACCGGCGAACTCGGTGTCGCCGGGACCGTCGAGGCTGCCCTGGACGAAATAGACGTGACCGGGCAGGTAGTCGCTGGGCATCCGCGGGGCCCACGGTGTCTGCTCGAGGTGCGGCCGGCCGAAGGTGTCCATCCGCCAGATGAACGGCGTCAGCATGTCCGCGGCGCCGTCGGCCCAGACGAACTTCAGGCCGGGAAACCGTTCGAACACCCCCTCGGCGATCATGTTCATCAGGTGGTACAGGTAGTTCAGCGCCATGAAGCTGACGTACTGCTCGTAGGTGCGGGTGTTCCCGGACGGCGTCGGCGGGAAGGCGATGCCCGATCCGACCTCGATGTGCACCGCAACCGGGAGGTTCGCGGCGGCGGCCGCCTCCCACAGTGGCCAGAACTGGGGTTTGCCGTAAACCTCGCGGGACTGCAGCGGGACACCGATCTGGACCACGCGAGGATGTGCACGCCATTTCTCGATCTCGCGCAATGCGCCGGCGATGTCGTCCGGGTTCACCCGGATGGTGCCGCGGAACCGGTCACCGAACTCGCTCGACTCCAGCCAGCGCGACACCATCATCTCGTTGTGGGCGGCATGCAGGGCGCTGCCCAGATGCCGGTCCGGCATGATGCCGCGCGCCATCGGGTGCAGGACCGCCACATCGACCCCGCGCTTCGAAAACAGCTCATTGGCAACGAATTCCGGATCTGATCCCGGGTACTGGCGGTCAGGCCCCACGGTATCCGGCGCGTACTCCCCCCCGGGGGCCCCGTACCAATCCATCTCGTAGTCGGGGAACCCGCGGCTCTTGAACGGCTCGTGCAGCACGGCGCGCAGGTCTTTGTTGGACGGAAAGAAAATGTGCACACTCGCGTCGATCAGTGGCGTGCGTGTCCCGTCAGCGTGTTCGATCACGAAAGCCGTCCTTCGGCTGCGGTAGCCAACGTGAGCCAGACCCGGTCATATGATAGATAATCTAACATTCTCGTCGGCCGCTGATCAATCACTTTCCCGTAAGCGTTTCGGTTAGTCATCGGCCCTGGTAGACGCTGGTATTGCCGTTATTTGGGTAAGTACCTTCTTCAATAAGTGTAATACCATTCTCGGACTCGCCTCGACTGGACCTTCTGACGGCCGACGTCGACTCGTTGTGAGGGTTCGGGTCGCGTTGGCACAACGAGTCGACGCTGGACCTAACCTGTCGAGGTGATGAAGGCACCGGCTGCGGCCATGGAGCGCTGGACCGGCCTCTTGTTTGTCATCGGCGCCGCATTGTTCGCGCTCGGAGTCCTACTCTCGCTGCCATCGGCACTGCCACCGCTGCTCTCAGCGGTGACCTACGCGGTTGGGGCGGTGTTCTTCACGGCCGCCGCGACCCTTCAGGTCGTCCTCGCGCGCCGTGCGCTGCCCGAGGTCGAGCGACGCTCGCTCCCGTTGCGGGCTCGCACTGCCGACTGGCTGGCCGCGGCCGTCCAGTTGGTGGGGACAGTGCTGTTCAATGTCAACACGATCGACGCGGTCCTGACCATCGGTGCGCGCCCGGAACTGGTGGACGTCGAGGTGTGGGTGCCCGACATCGTGGGTTCGTCAGCCTTCCTGGTCTCTTCGGCGATTGCGATCGTTCCCGTTGTCCGATCACGGCGGTATTTCCGCGTCGCGGACGTTTCGCAGCGCATTGCTTTTCTCAACCTGGCTGGGTCTGTTCTGTTCGGCATCTCGGCCGTGAGCGCACTGGAGCTGCGCTCACGTACTGACGTCAGCCTGGTCTGGGCCAACATCGGCACGTTCTTCGGTGCCCTGTGCTTCCTGGTCGCCGCTTGGCTTTTCGGGTGGTCCCCTCGCAGCCGCACGCCGCAAGGGGGAGAAGCTCAATCGTGAGGCGGCGCAGTGTCAAGTTGATCCCGCGACAGCCTCAACAGCACTGTTCCCCACGTGCTTTTCGAGGCGTTTTTCGCACGTGGGGAACAGGCTTGCCGATCCCGATGAGACGACGGTTTCGGCGTCACCTGGCCGCGCAGCGCTCAAACAGCGGGGAGCGTCGCGCTGGTCGCGGCCCGGCGAATATCACCGCATCACGCGGTGCTCTGGTCTTGGGCGTTCTGGGTGAAGATATCGCCGGAGGTTTGGCCCTGGTCGTTGACGCCGCCGCCGGTGTCATCGACGGCGATGACGCTGCCGCCGACCGTGCTCGGCGTGGCCTGCACGCTGACCGGAGCGGTGGCCGACACCGATCCCGATGCGAGAGCGGTTCCGGCGTTACCCGGCGAAGCGGCGCCGAACAGTGCGAGGGTCGCGATGGCCGCGGCTCCGGCGAACATCAGTTGCGCCACACGGATTTGTCGACGCCGAGTGTCGGCTGAATTGATTACGTCGTGCCCATCGGCGGTGAACGGGTTGTTTGTCATGCATCACATTCAGCGCCCGGTTCTCAGCAGCAGGCTAGGCGCTTGTTATCGATCTGCTGTGAAGTCATGGCGGCGCGGAGTCGCCTCCCACAGTGACACCGGCGGCCTTCTCGATCGGTTTGATCACTGTCGTGAAATCGGAATCGGGGCCTTGATCGCGCAGGGCCGCCTCCCAGAGCCCACCGACCGCCTCGGCAACGTCGACCGGCGCGCCGAGCGCTTTGGCTTCGTCGAGATAGAGCCGCACATCTTTGACCATCAACCCAGTCGCAAAGCCGTAATCGAAGGTGCGCGGCAGGATCGCGCGAGGGAACTTGTCTCGGCTTGCGCTCGTCGCGCCCGAGCCCGCGTTGAGCACTTCGATCATCACGTCGGGATCCAGACCGGCCTTGACGCCCATCACGACGACTTCTGCGGTTGCCACCAAGACGTTGGCCGCCAGAATGTTGTTGGCGAGCTTCATCGTCTGCGCTAATCCGGGCTTTTCGCCGATATAGAACGGCTGTCCTATCGCCTCGAGTGCTGTTCTGATGAAATCGAATTCGGAGCGGGGTCCGGACACCATTACCGCAAGTGTGCCTTTTTCGGCCCCGCCGACACCGCCACTTACCGGGCTGTCGATAGTGACGATGTTCCGTTCGGCAAGAAGGTCGTTGATTTGCACTGCTGTTCGGCTGCCGACGGTTGACAGATCGATATAGCGCTTGACCCGCGAGCCCGCGATCACACCTGCGTAGCCGGTTGCCACGTCAAGCGACGCGATCGGCGACGGCAGGCTGGCCATGACCGTCTCAGTGCGGTCGGCGACATCCTTGGGCGATCCCGCAGTGTGCGCCCCAAGGCCGACGATGCCCTCGAGGGCTGCGCTGTTCGTGTCGAAGGCGACGACATCGTGATTCGCCTGGACGAGGCGACGTGCCATGGGAAAGCCCATGTTTCCCAGCCCGATGAACCCGATCTCCACGGCCAGCCCTAGTCCTCGTCCTGGCTCTGGTCCAGTTCGGTGAAGGCCTCGCGGGCGATGCGAAAGCTGTCGCCTGCGGCCGGAACGCCGCCGTAGATGGCAACCTGCAGGAAGATCTCGCGGATTTCGTCGCGAGTGACGCCGTTGGTCAATGCCGCCTTGATATGGATCCGCATTTCGTTTGGCCGGTTCAGGACCGAGAGCATCGCCAGATTCAGCATGCTGCGTGTCTTGCGCGGCAGCTCCTCGCGGCCCCAGACCGCGCCCCAGGCATACTCGGTCACGAGGTCTTGCAGGGGCCCGGTGAAGTCATCGGCCTCCGCCAGCGCTTGGTTGACATACGCCTCGCCCAGTACTGCGCAGCGTATGGCCAGCCCGCGCTCATATGTTTCGCGATCCAACGTGCCTTCTCCTTTGCTTACCCGGTGTTAAAGCTCTGACTCCAAGCCACTTACCGAAGTCTTGCACTGCGACTGATCCGCGAGGTTTACAGTTCACATTCAATGGACCTGCCCGATCTCGTCCTCGTACACGGCGGAGCGCACGCCGGTGACTGCTGGGATCTGACCGTCGCTGAATTAGCTTCCCAGGAACCGAAATTGCGTGTGCTCGCGGTAGATCTGCCTGGTCGTGGCCGCAATCCCGCAGATCTGGCAACGGTTACCATCGCTGACTGGGCAGAGTCGGTTGTCACCGACGTGGAAAAGGCCTCGCTCGGTGATGTTGTCGTCGTCGGGCATTCGATGGGCGGGCTGACCGTGCCCGGTGTCGTCGCGAGGCTCGGCGCTACCAGGGTCCGCGAGATGGTACTGGCGGCGGCGTTCGTTCCGCCGCAGGGGTTGTCGGTGGTGGACACCCTTCGCGGGCCGCTCGCCCCGTTGGCGCGGGCGGGACCCCGGGCCAACATATCTGTGGGACTGCCCAAGACGGCTGCGAAGCTGGCGTTTTGGAATGCGATGTCGCGGGAGCGGCAAAGGTATGCGCGGTCGCGCCTGTATCCGGAGTCCGTTGGGGTGATCACCGAGCGCGTCGACCGCAGTGATCTGCCCGTTGAGGTGCCCCGGACTTGGATCATGACATTGCGGGACAGGGCCTTGTCATTGCGACAGCAGTTGCGATGCATCACGTCCCTGGGTGGCGTCGACACGCTGGTCTGCATAGACACGTGCCACGACCTGATGTACAGCCAACCTGGTCGGCTGGCCTCAATCCTGCTCGAACGCTGCCGATTTCGGGCACCGTCCGGATGCAGCGAGGGACAAGAGAGGGAGAAGCGATGACGGGAGCAAGCGGTGACGTCTGGCAAGTGATGTCGACTGCCCGGACGATACGGCGCTTCACCGACCAACCGGTCGACGACATCACCCTGGCGCGATGCCTCGAAGCGGCCAGGTGGGCTCCCTCGGGCGCTAACGCGCAAGGGTGGCGGTTCGTTGTGTTGCGATCGCCGGAGCAGCGGGCGGTCGTGGCGAAGGCAGCGGCCCATGCCCTGGAAGTGATCGAGCCCGTTTACGGAATGAGCCGGCCCGCCCACGACGACAACAGCCGCCGAGCCCGCACCTACCGCGCGACCTACGAACTGCATGACCGTGCGGGCGAGTTCACTTCGGTCTTGTTCGCGCAGCAGCACTATCCGACGGCCTCCGAACTGCTGCTCGGCGGGTCGATCTTCCCGGCCATGCAGAACTTTCTGTTGGCCGCGCGCGCCCAAGGTCTGGGGGCGTGTCTCACCAGCTGGGCTTCGTATGGCGGCGAGCAGTTGCTGCGGGAGGCCGTCGGCGTACCCGCGGATTGGTTGGTTGCCGGCCACGTTGTGGTCGGCTGGCCCAAGGGCAAGCATGGGCCGGTTCGTCGTCGCCCGCTGGACGAGTTCGTGAACTTGGACCGCTGGGACGGGCCAGCCGACGACTTCTTGGCCGCCACCTAGCCTCCGCCGGCGAAATACACTTCTTGCCTTTCGTCATCCCATAGCCAGTTTTGAGATTAATACTTCCGCAATAGAGAATGCTATTCTCAGGCTGGTGGTGACGACAGGAGGCGGCCCCGATGCTGTTGGAGTTCGATGACGATCAGCGGCTGTGGCAGCGCACGGTGCGTGACGTCGTCAGTAAGCAGTGCCCGCCCTCGCTGGTGCGCAGCGTGGCCGAGGACGGCATCGACCCCAGCCCGGTCTGGAAGGCCTATGTCGACCTTGGCTGGACCGAGCTGAACGATCCGGAAAGCGCGGTCGAGCTTGCCATTGTGTTCGAAGAGCTGGGCCACGCAACCGATCCCACCCCGTTCCTGGCGACCATGAGCCAATTCGCGCCGTTGGCCGCAGATCGATTCGACCCGCACGAGTCGGGCACCGCCGTGTACAACGGGGTGTCCGCGCACCGCGACGCCGAGGGCTGGGTATTGGACGGTGCGGCCCGGCATGTCGTGGACGGCGACCGTGCCGACCGGCTGGCTGTGGTGACCGACGCCGGGGTGTTCATCGTCGCGTCCAGTCGAGTCTCGGCCCGGCGTTCGGCGGTGTTCGACCCAGTACTGCACGTCGCCGACCTGTCATTTCCCGGGGTTCGGGTGCCCGACAGTGCTCGGCTGACGGTCGACGCGGAGCGTGCGCATCACATTGCGCTGACCGGCATGGCGATCACGACGGTCGGTGCCTGCCAACGCATCCTCGATCTGGTCCTCGACCACGTCCGTAGCCGTCAGCAATTCGGTGTGCCGATCGGCTCATTCCAAGCCGTCCAGCACAAGGCCGCTGACATGCACGTCGCGATAGAACGGGCCCGGGCGCTTTCCTACTTCGCCGCATTGACGATCGCCGCCGACGATCCGCGCCGCCGGCTGGCGGCCGCGATGGCCAAGGCATCGGCAGGGGAGTGTCAGTCGCTGGTGTTTCGACATGGGTTACAACTACACGGCGCAATGGGATTCACCTGGGAGAACGACCTGCAATTCGCACTCAAGCGAGCCAAAGCGGGTGAGCTGATGCTCGGTGGAGCAGCGGAGCATCGCGCGCGGATCGCGGAGGAGTACCGTGCAGCTGACTTTTGATCCCGACGTCGAGGCGTTCAGGGCGGAGTTCTCGGCATTCCTTGACGAGAATCTGCCCCCGGCAAGCGAAACCCTGGAACGACCGCGTTCGGTGTCCCACATGCCCCAGTGGGCGCGTCGTTGGCAGCGGTTGCTGTTCGACAATGGCTGGCTGCTACCTGGTCAGCCGCCGGAATTCGGCGGACGCGGCGCAACGGTCGTCCAGCAGTTCGTCTTCTTCGAAGAACTGTCTCGCCGGCGGATCTACCACAGCTTCAATCCTCAGGGCGTGAACATCGTTGCGGCATCATTGTTGTCGTTTGGCAGCGACGAGCAAAAGCAACGCTGGGCGTTGCCGATCCTGCGGGCCGAGATCACCGCATCGCTCGGGATGAGCGAACCCAGTGCGGGCTCCGACCTGGCGTCGTTACGCACCCGTGCGGTGCTTGACGGCGATCACTTCGTGGTCAACGGGCAGAAAGTGTGGACCTCTGGGGCCCACGACGCCGACGTTTTGTTGACCTTCGTGCGGACAAACCCAGATGCGCCGAAACACAAGGGAATCAGTGTATTAGTGATCCCTACTGATACCCCGGGTTTGGTGCGACGGCCGTTCCCGTCCATCTGCGCGGCCGATGACCTGGATTTCAACGAAGTGTTTTTCACCGACGTGCGGGTGCCGGCCGAGAACCTGGTGGGTGAGCTCGATCAGGGCTGGCGGGTAGCTAACGGATCCCTCGGGCACGAGCGCACGATGATGTGGCTGGGTTTCGCCGACCGCCTCGACAACATGATCGCCGACTTCCATCCCAGCACAGAGCTCGAACGGGACCAATACGCCAGCACCATCATGGACAAACAGGCCCTGCGCCTGTTGGGTTCGGTGGCGTTGGCACGCGCCGCCCGTGGCGAAGACGACGTAGCCGCGATTTCGGTTCTCAAGCTTCTCGGTTCTGAAGCCGAGCTGAACGCAACCGGAAACGCGCTAACCGCGGCTGGAACCGACGGGCTCATCCACCCGGGACAGACGGGCCAATACGCGCCGATGAACCTGGACCACTATTTCGCCAGCTGGTTCGAGCGCTACGCCCGCAGCTTTTCCGGCACCATCGCCGGAGGCACTTCCGAAATTCAGCGCAACATCATCGCCCAGCGAGTGCTCGGACTACCGCGCGGCTGACGCCGAGCAGACGCAGACTCGCACGGCAGCCGGCTTTTTAATGCGATTCTGTGTCTGCTGAGCATCCAAAGCCAGCGCAGCACCACCTAGTCGATGACGGCGGCTTCCTTGCGTTCGGTGACTGGTCGGGCGAGTTCCTGCTCGTCGCAGATGCGTTGCAGCTTCTGGAGGGTTTCTTCGAGATCCGCGCCGACTCTGGGGCCGGGCGTGAAAGTGGCCGGCAGCTTCCGCATCCCCTGGATGACGCCGATTGTCTCGTAATGGACGGCGCCATCGGGGTCGCAGTGGTAGTCGGGCATCCGGTCCAGAACCGCGGTCAGCATGGATTTGAACACGGAGCGCGCCACATTCGATCCGATGCACCGGTGCACGCCGATTCCAAAGCTGAAGTGCCGGTTACCTTTACGATCGAGGATGATCTGGTCCGGGTCGGTGAAAACAGAGGGGTCGCGATTGGCCATGGCCCACGAAATCCACAGCCTCTCACCTTCTTTGAACTGATTTCCGTCGATTTCGACATCATCGGAGAAGGTTCTGCCATCGCCGGGTGCCGGGGTGAAGTAGCGCAGGAACTCTTCAGTCGCGGGATCGAGCAGGGTATCGCGGTTCTGCGACAGACGCACTCGCTCGTCGGGGTTTTCCGAAAGCCATTCCAGCGAATGGGCGGTCAGCGCCGTCGTGGTGTCAAAGCCGCCGCCGATGACCAAGCCGAGATTCCCGAGGATTTCCAGATCGGGAGCGGGCTCACCGTCGATCCGCATCTGGACCAGAGCGTTCACCACACCAGGTCGTGGATTGTTGCGAATCTCGATCATGTTGTTGACCAGGTCGAGACCCATCTGGCGGTGCATCGCGGTCACGCGCTCGATGTCCGGGGAGTGCTCAGGCGTATACACCGCGGCATGAACCGGCTCGCTATACATGTTCCAGTTCTTCAGCGGGATGCCGAGCAGGGCCAGTGTCAGAACGGCCGGCACGATATTGGCCAGATCATCGACGAAGTCGATGCTGCCGGCCTCGATCTTCTCGTTGAGGCAGGCGCGGGTCACGTCGTCGATGAACGGTTCCCAGCGCTTGATCGCGGCCGGTGACAGGTAAGGGTTCAGCACACTGCGGTAGGTGCGGTGTTCGGGTTCATCCATCTCCAGGATGCCGCCGCGGACGCCGTTGATGCGGCTGGCGGTAGGGATCGAAATGCCCTTGTAGCCACGGCGTTGGTTGTTGACGTCGTGATCGTTGGAAACCGCGGGGCAGCGGGCGAGCTCGAAAACCTCGTGGCTGCCGGCCGCGACCCAATGCCCGCCGTAGGTGTCGCTCCATGCCATCGGGCACCGGGCGTGCATCTCCTCGGTGACCTGCTTGAACTGCGACCGGTACTCCGCGGAGTGCCGCTCGAACTGATACCGGTTCTTCTTACGATCGCTGTCACTGACTGCGTCGTCGACACTCAACGTGCTGTCTCCCTTTAACTTTCATCAATGACGATGATGGCCTGCTCCGGACAGGAGTGCACGGCTTCACGAACCCGGTCCTGCTCATCGGCCGGCACCACTTCATTGATTGCCGACGAACTGCCGTCGATGTCGCTGAGGGCGAAAGAATCCGGAGCGATCATCGAGCACAAGGTGTGCCCTTGGCAGCGTTCTGGATCAACCCAGACCTTCACGCTGTCTCCTCTCACGCGATGCGTACGGCTCAGTTGTGCTGATTCCGGCTTGCCCAAAAATGGCTCGGGCGCTCAGGTGTTTCGACCGCCGTTGACGCCCAATATCTGACCAGTGATGTACCCGGCTTCTTCCGACACCAGAAAGGCGCATGCCGCCGCGATGTCTTCTGGCTTGCCTATCCGGCGCACCGGAGTCCGTGCGATGGTCTGCTCGATGTCGCCGAGGTTTCCGTTTTTCTCGGCTTTGCGCAGCATCGGGGTGTCGATGAAACCCGGGGGCACCGCATTGACGGTGACACCGCTGGGCCCGTACTCGAGTGCCAGCGATTTGGTGAGCCCGTTGACCGCGGATTTGGCTGCAACATAGTGACTCATGTAGGGCGCGCCGGAGTGGGTGCTCGACGACGAGATGTTGACGATCCGTCCCCACCCGGCCTCCAGCATGTCGGGCAGCACTGCCTGAATCGCGTGGAAAACCCCGTTGAGGTTGACGTCGATCACTCGCTGCCAGTCCTCGAACTTGATGTGGTGGAAGCGCTTGAACCCGTCCAAGCCCGCGGCGTTGACCAGAACCGTCACCGGTCCCAGCCGGCTGCGGATCGCCGACAGTGCGGCATCCACCTGCGACCGGTCCGTCACGTCGGCCGTGAAAGCGAAATCCGCGTCGGAAGGATTGAGGTCGATGGTTGCGACGTCAAGGCCGTCGGCCCGGAGGCGACGCGCGACTGCGAGCCCGATGCCCGATCCGCCACCGGTGACCACTGCGGTCTTCACGTCGTTAACATCCAAACCTCGACTACGAGCGTGGGTGTCTCGAACACAAAGAATCTCCCTTACATTTATGAGAATCTTACTCTCGCGCCGGATTGGCGTGCAAGATTCCCGCGAAACCACATGCAGCCTGCGCCGAGAGGCCCAGCAGCTGAACTTACCGGCGATTGTGTCGCAGGTCAGCTGGTCGATCTCGTTCCTGAGACTTTCTTGTATTCTCGAGACTCGAATGTAAGATTCGCACGGGAAGAGAATGAAATTTTCGTGACCGTCACCACATCAGGGAGCCGCCAATGCCACCGCAGGACACGGCGTCGACCATTGCTGATGCCGCGCCTGCGTCGCAGGTAGACCACTCATGAGACCGCTGGAGGGCATCCGCGTTCTGGAAGTCGCCATGTACGGCTTCGTCCCGTCGGCCGGTGCTGTGTTGGTCGAATGGGGCGCTGATGTGATCAAAGTCGAGCACGCGGTGACCGGTGATCCGCAGCGCGGACTTCGGCAGACCGGCATGCTGCGCGTCGAAGGTGACCCCAACCCCAACATCGAGCACGCCAACCGCGGCAAGCGCAGCCTCGGACTGGATATGTCGGTACCCGAAGGCACGGAAGTGCTCTACGAGCTGGCCCGCCGGTCCGACGTGTTCTTGACCAGTTTCCTGCCCGGCGCACGGCAGAAGTTCAGCATCGACGTCGACGACATCCGGGCGGTGAACCCGTCGATCATCTACGCGCGTGGAAGCGCGCTCGGGCCCCGCGGTGCAGAGGCGACCAAAGGTGGCTACGACATGACCGCCTTCTGGTGCCGGGCCGGAACCGCGGCCACCATCACACCGATGGGGATGCCGGGCATGATCGGGCCACCCGGGCCGGCCTACGGCGACACCATCTCCGGCACCAACCTGGCCGGCGGAATCGCGGCGGCATTGCTCAAGCGTGAACGCACCGGTGAACCGTCCGTCGTCGATGTCTCGTTGCTGGGCAGCGGACTGTGGTCGATGGGACACACGGTGGCGTTGACAAAGCATCTGAATCAGCGCTTGGAAGCGCCGCCGCCCGGTGTGCACGGCGCTCCCAATAACCCTTTGGTGGGGCTGTACACAACATCCGATGGCCGCTACATCTCCTTGGTGATGATGCAGCCCACCAAGTTCTGGGCCGACGTTTGCCGGCACATCGATATGCCAGAGCTGGCCGACGATCCCCGCTTCGCCACCGTCGAGAGAATTACCGCCAACACACCAGAAGCGGTGGAGATCTTGACCAAGGTCATCGCAACCCGCACGCTTGCCGAGTGGAGCGAACGCTTTGCCACGCTCGCCGGGCCCTGGGCGCCGGTGCAGGACACCCTACAGGCGGCCGACGACGCACAGATCCGGGCGAACGAGTATCTGGTGCGCGCAGGCGAACTCGAACTGGTGGCTAACCCGGTTCAGTTCGATGTCACCGCGCCGCAGACCGGGCCCGCGCCCGGGTTCGCCGAGCAGACCGACGAGATCCTGTTGGAACTGGGACTGGACTGGGACCGCATCATCGAACTCAAGACGGCCGGCGCCGTCACCTAAGAGCTGGAGCAGCCTGAAATGTTCATGTCGAACGTCGCTTCTGTTGCGACTCACCCGCCCTGTCGAAGGAATCTGACCAGGGACTGGAATCTGACCAACGACTGTCTGATAACGGTTACGCGTTTTCCGCTCCAACAAGACGTGACGTGGGTCATAATCGCCGGACGCTCTCAAGGCGTGGGGGCTTGCTCGCCCGTCATGCCGTGCGAGCGCCAACTCACGCAATCGGACGGAGGCCTGGCGTGAGGATGGTAGGCGTTGTCGACGATGTAACGACACTGTTCGATGTAACGACACTCTTTGCGGAGCGGTCGACGATCCTGGGAGGACCTGGGGCGAATGGCGAGTAAGGGTGCGGAACGCTGGACGCCTGGCATTTCGCTGGGGCGCGGCTCTAAGCCCATGGAAGCCGTCGGCGGCCTGTTCGCGATGGCGGCGGACGCTATCAAATTCGTGTTCCGCCGGCCTTTTCAGGGACGCGAGTTTTTGGAGCAGTCGTGGTTTGTCGCGCGCGTCGCGATCGCGCCCACGTTACTGGTGGCCATCCCGTTCACTGTCCTGATCAGCTTTACCCTCAACATCTTGCTGCGCGAACTGGGCGCCGCGGATCTGTCCGGTGCGGGTGCCGCGTTCGGCGCGGTCACCCAGGTCGGCCCGCTGGTGACCATATTGATCGTGGCCGGGGCCGGGTCCACCGCGATGTGCGCCGACTTGGGTTCGCGAACGATCCGGGAAGAGATCGACGCGATGGAAGTGCTGGGGATCAATCCGGTTCAGCGCCTGGTGACACCGCGCATGCTCGCCTGCGGCCTGGTGTCCCTGCTGCTGAACAGCTTGGTCGTCATCATCGGCATTGTGGGCGGATACATCTTCTCGGTGTTCGTCCAAGACGTGAATCCCGGCGCGTTCGCCGCGGGCATCACTTTGCTGACCGGCGTGCCCGAAGTAATCATTTCGTGTGTCAAGGCAGCGCTTTTCGGTCTGATCGCCGGATTGGTCGCGTGCTACCGCGGGCTGACGATAACCGGCGGCGGCGCGAAGGCTGTCGGCAATGCCGTCAACGAAACCGTGGTGTATGCCTTCATGTCGCTTTTCGTCATCAATGTCGTTGTCACCGCCATCGGCATCCGCTTGTCGGCCAAGTAGACCCCACTAGCTCAAGGGAGGTGTAGGTACCCGCTGTGATGACGTTTCGAGCCGTCTATCCGCGACTGTCGCGGCAACTCGACAAGCCGGTCGCCACCTTAGGCCGAATCGGCGATCACACGCTGTTCTATGGCAAGGCGATTGCCGGGGTACCGTTCGCGACCACCCACTACCGGCGGGAGATCATTCGTCTCATCGCCGAAATCAGCATGGGCGCGGGAACTTTGGCGATGATCGGCGGGACACTGGTGATTGTGGGCTTCTTGACGCTCGCCGCGGGTGGCACGCTGGCGGTCCAAGGGTATAGCTCACTGGGCAATATCGGCATCGAGGCGCTGACCGGATTCCTGGCGGCCTTCATCAACGTCCGGATTGCGGCGCCGATAGTGGCGGGAATCGGTTTGGCGGCCACCTTCGGCGCCGGCGTGACCGCGCAGCTGGGTGCCATGCGAATCAACGAAGAAATCGACGCACTGGAGTCCATGGCGATTCGGCCGGTTTCGTATCTCGTCAGCACCAGGATTGTGGCCGGGATGATGGCGATCACACCGCTGTACAGCATCGCCGTCGTCCTGTCGTTCCTCGCCAGTCAATTCACGACGGTGGTCCTGTTCGGCCAATCAAGCGGCTTGTACCACCACTACTTCACGACGTTCCTCAACCCGATCGACTTGTTGTGGTCGTTCCTGCAAGCGGTCCTGATGGCGATCACGATCTTGTTGATCCATACCTACTACGGTTACTTTGCTTCAGGCGGGCCGGCCGGTGTCGGCGTCGCGACCGGCAATGCGGTACGCACCTCGTTGATCGTGGTCGTATCGGTGACACTGCTGGTCTCGCTGTCCATCTACGGCGCCAATGGCAACTTCAACCTGTCGGGCTAGGGAAGGGTGGTGAAAGAACAGTGACGCGCAACCTCGGGCCGGGCCCCATCCACCGTTCCGAAACCACCTCGGCCGCCGGGCCTGTCGCGGCGTCGCCCGGCGGCCACTTCGGCGCACGATCGTACGCACGTCCCTTGGCGGGGTTGGCGACAATCGTCGTGGTTGCCGTAATCGTCGCCCTCGCCGTGGGCCTGTTCCGCGGCGACTTCACCAAGACCGTGCCGGTGACCGTCGTATCGCCGCGCGCCGGCCTGGTGATGAATCCCGACGCCAAAGTGAAGATGCGCGGAGTGGTGGTGGGCAAGGTCGGCTCGATCGAAGAGCGGCCTGACGGCAAAGCCGTCCTGAACCTGGAGATGCAGCCGTCCCAAATGCATCTCATTCCGTCGAATGTGCGCGTCGACATCGCATCCCCGACCGTGTTCGGCGCCAAGTCCATCGAGTTGGTGCCACCCGCAGATCCCTCGCCGCAGCCTCTGAAGGCAGGCTCGGTACTGCAGAACAACGACGTCACCGTGGAAATCAACACGGTATTCCAGGAGCTCACGTCGGTGTTGTCGAGCATCGATCCGGCCAAACTCAACGAAACCCTTGGCGCGATAGCGTCGGCGGTGAATGGCCGCGGGCACAAGATCGGCCAGATGCTGTCCGACCTGGATGGGTTTCTGGCCAAGCAGGACCCCAGTCTTCCCGCGCTGAGCCACGACCTCGAGACCCTACCCGCGGTGAGCAACGCCTATGCCGACGCGGCGCCGGATCTGCTGGCCACGGCCGATAATTCGATCAGGATCAGCAAAACAATCGTCGATGAGCAACAGAACCTGGACGCGTTCCTGATCAGCTCGATCGGTTTGGCCGACATCGGCAACGAGGTGGTCGGTGGCAATAGGCAAGCGCTGACCGATGTCTTGCATTTGCTGGTGCCGACCACCGATCTGCTCAACCAGTACCACCAAGCGCTGTGGTGCGGCATTGCCGGATCGCTTGGGACTGTCCATGCTCCGAACCTGCCCGAGCCGATGATCAAGGTATTGGTCTACATTGGCGTCGGCGCCGAACGTTACCGCTACCCGACCAACTTGCCCAAGGTGGCTGCGACCGGCGGTCCACAGTGCCAGGACCTTCCCGTGGTGCCCTTTGATGCTGCGCCGCCGTTCGTGATAGCCGACGTCGGCGCCAACCCTCAGGAGTACGGCAACCCGCAATGGCTGCTCAACTCTGACGCGCTCAAGCAGCTGCTGTACGGGCCGATCGCGGGGCCACCACGCAACTCCTTCCAAGCATTGCAGCCAGGATGACCGGCTCACGCGGGATGATCATCAAGTTCGGGGCCTTCGCCCTGGTGATGACGGTGCTCACCGTGTCCCTGTTTTTCATTTTCGGTCAGTACCAAACCGGTTCGACGACAGGGTATTCGGCGCTGTTCACCGATGTGTCGCGACTGAAGCCCGGACAGACGGTGCGGGTCGCCGGTGTCCGGGTGGGCACGGTCAACAGCGTCTCGTTGCGTCCGGACAAAAAGGTTCTGGTGAAATTCGACGCCGACCGCAGCGTGGCGCTCACCACCGGCACCCGGGCCGTCATTCGCTACCTCAACCTGGTCGGTGATCGCTATCTCGAGCTCGTCGACGGTCCCGGATCCACCAAGGTGCTGCCGGCCGGGGCGGAGATTCCGATCGACCGGACCGCACCGGCGCTCGACATCGATCTGCTGCTCGGTGGACTGAAACCGGTTACCCAGGGCCTCAATCCGCAAGACGTCAATGCGCTCAGCGCATCGCTCATTGAGGTTTTCCAGGGCGAGGGCGGAACCCTGGAGTCGCTGCTGTCGAAGACGTCGTCGTTTTCCAACGCGTTGGCCGACAACAACCAAACGGTGCAGGAGCTGATCGACAACCTCAACACCGTGGTGGGCACCGTCAACAAGGAGGGCACCAAGTTCTCCGGCGCTATTGACCACCTCGAGAAGCTGATCAGCGGACTGTCGCAGGACCGCGACACCATCGGCACCGCCATCACCGCCCTGGACAATGGAACCGCCTCGATCGCGGATCTGCTCAGCCGGGCCCGCCCGCCGTTGGCGGGCACCATTGACCAATTGAATCGGTTGGCCCCGCTGCTGGACAAGGACAAGAACCTCATCGACATTTCGATCCAGAAGCTGCCGAACAATTACCGCAAACTGCGGAGACTCGGTTCCTACGGCGCCTGGTTCCCCTACTACCTGTGCGGACTGTCGCTACGTGTCTCCGATCTGCAGTACCGGACGGTGGAAGTAGGCATAACCCACCAGGTCACCGGAAGGTGTGCGGAACCCAAGGATCCCGATGAATAAGTACCGCGGAGCAGCCCTCATTCGGGCCGGATTCATCGGCCTTGTGCTGGTGGTGCTGGTCATCGCGGTCGGGCTGGCCCCCGACCAGCTGGTGCAACGGGCCACCACGATCCGCTACCAGGCGCTGTTTTCCGATGCCGGCGGCCTCGCGCTCGGCAATGACGTGACGGTATCGGGGATCAAAGTCGGCAGCGTGTCGGGCATGTCACTGCAGCGCGGCGACGTTCTGGTGACGTTCACCGTCAACGGGAAAGTCCAGCTCGGGTCGGCCAGTACCGCACACATCAGGACGGGTTCGCTGTTGGGTCAGCGGGTGCTCACCGTCGAATCTGCGGGCAGCGGCTATTTACCTCCGATGACCGTCATCCCGGTGTCGCGCACCTCCTCGCCCTATTCACTGTCCGAGGCCGTCGGTGACCTGACGACTGACGTCGCGGGAACCAACACCGATACGCTCAACCAGTCCCTTGACACGCTGTCGGCGACACTGAATCAGATTGCGCCGCAACTGGGACCCGCGTTCGACGGGGTGACCCGGCTCTCGCAAACCCTCAACGGCCGCAACCAGACACTGGGTGAGCTGCTCAAGGGCGCCGCCGATGTGACCGGCATCCTCTCGGAACGCAGTCAGCAACTCAACACGCTGATCCTGAACGCCAACGACCTGCTGTCCATGCTGGTGGCGCGGCGGCAGGCGATCGTGCGGCTGCTGGCCAGCACATCTGCGGTGGCCAGGCAGCTGTCCGGCATCGTGCATGACAACGAGGCGAAGCTTGCGCCGTCGCTGCGGAAGATCAACTCCGTGACGGCGATGCTGGAAAAGAACCGCGACAACCTGTCCAAAGCGTTGCCGGGGCTGGCCAAGTATGAGATCACGTCAGGCGAGACCGTCTCCAGCGGGTTCTACTACAACCCGTTCATCCCGAACTTGTTCACGTTGCAGTTCTTCCAGTGGTTGTTCGACTACTCCTTCGGATTCCGTGCCTACGGCTTCGGCGGTATACCGCCGGACACCGCCGGGCCGCGGGCGTTGATCCCATTCCCGTTCAACCAGGACCCGGGAGGGTCGCGATGATGCGGCTCGAGGCGATTCCGCGCAACAAACTCAAGGCCGGACTGGCGATCGTACTGGCCGGGCTCGTCGTTTTCGGCACGGCAGTCGCCGTCCGTAACACCTTCTTCCGGCCGACGACGATCACCGCCTACTTCCCCACCGCCACCGCGATCTATCCGGGCGATGATGTGCGGGTGTCCGGTATGAAGGTCGGCACCATCAAGGCCATCCAGCCGCAGGGCACCCAGGCCAAGCTGGTGATGCACGTCGATCGCAGCGTGCCCATCCCGGCGGACGCCAAAGCGGTGATCGTCGCCCAAAACCTGGTGGCGGCACGCTATGTCCAGCTCACCCCGGCCTACCGGTCGAGTGGCCCCACCATGGCCGACGGCGCGGTGATACCGGTCGACCGGACGGCGGTACCTGTCGAATGGGACGAGATAAAAGACCAATTAATGCGGTTGGCAAAGGATTTCGGGCCCAACAGCAAGGTCTCGACGCCCTCGGTGGCGCGGTTCATCGACAGCGCCGCCGATGCGCTGGGCGGCGGTAACGGCGACAAGCTGCGGCAGACGCTGGCCCAACTGTCGGGGGTTGCGCGGATCTTTGCCAACGGCAGCGGCAACATCGTCGACATCATCAAGAATCTGCAGACATTCGTCGGCGCCCTGCGGGACAGCAACGTCCAGCTCGTGCAGTTCAACAATCGGCTGGCCTCACTCACCAGCGTGCTCGACGACAACAAGTCCGATCTGGACGCGGCATTGACGGACCTGTCCAGCGCGGTCGGGGAGGTGCAGCGGTTCATCGCGGGTAGTCGTGACCAGACCGCTGAGCAATTTGCGCGGTTGGCCGACCTCACACAGATTCTCGTCGACAACAAGATGGCCCTGAAGAACATTCTGCACGTCGCGCCGAACGCGCTGGCAAACGGCTACAACGACTACGACCCGGACGTCGGGAATATCCGCGGCGGGGTTGGAGTCCAGAACCTCAGCAATCCGACGAACGCTCTTTGCGCACAAATCGGGGGCCTGGAGAACGCCACCGCGACCGAGAGCGGCAAGCTGTGCGGCTTGTATCTGAGTCCGGCGTTCAAGATCGGCAACCCGTTGACGTACTTCAACTTCAACTATCTCCCGCTTCCGGTCAACCCGATCCTAGCCCCGGCATTTGACCCGAAAAACGTCGTTTATACCGAGCAACGGTTGGCGCCCGGCGGGGAGGGCCCGAAGCCGACGGCGCCCGAGTTGCCGCCCTCGGTGTCCGCGTATACCGGGCTGCCGGGTGACACTCCGGATTGGCCGCCGCCGCCACCGCCGCCGGGGCGGATACCGGAAGCGGCGATGCCGGAGCCGCCGCCGGCGAGTGTGCCGCCCGAACCGCCGCCGGCGCCGGCGAACGTGCCGGACATGCTGCTCCCGGCGGAAAGGCCGCAACCATGACCGCCCGAGTCGCCATACCCGCGATTCGAAGGGTGCTTGGCATCGGCTGCTGCGTCATGGTCGCCGCGACCGGATGTGCGTTCAGCGGCCTGAACTCGCTGCCGCTGCCGGGCGCGGTGGGACGCGGGCCGGGCGCCAGTGTCTACCACGTTGAGGTCGCCAACGTCGGTACCATGGAAGCGAATTCGCCGGTGATGATCGACGATGTCATCGTCGGCAGCATCAGTAGGATGACGGTGCGGGGCTGGCACGCCGACGTCGAAGTCTCGGTGCAGCCCGGTGTGGTGATCCCCGCCAACGCCGTGGCCAGCGTCGGCCAGACCAGCCTGCTGGGATCCATGCATCTGGCGCTGAATCCGCCGCTGGGCCAGCCGCCGAGCGGACGGCTGCAACCGGGCGCCACGATCCCGCTGAACCGGTCGTCGACCTATCCGTCGACCGAGCAGACACTGTCGTCGCTGTCGGTGATCCTCAACGCCGGAGGGCTGGGGCAGTTCGGGGACATCATCCACAACTTCAACGCAGCCCTGTCCGGGCGCGCAGGCGATGTCCGCGATCTGCTTACCCGCCTCGACAGATTCGTCGGCACCCTCGACGGGCAGCGCGACAATCTCGTCGCGTCGATACAAGCACTGAACCGGCTGTCCGGCACGCTGGCCGGGCAACGCGACGTGATCACCCAGGCGCTGTACAAGATTCCGCCGGCGCTGGACGTGCTCATCAAGGAGCGGCCGCGCATCACAACCGCGCTTAACAAACTCGGGGTGTTCAGCGACACCGCCACCAGACTGGTCAACGACGCAGGATCTGACTTGGTCAAGAACCTGCAAAATCTCGGGCCGGCGCTTGGTGCGCTCGCCGACGTCGGGCCGGATCTCGACCAGGCCCTTGCGTTAGCGCCGACGTTCCCGTTCGGCCAGAGCTTCATCAACCGGTACATCCGAGGCGACTACGTCAACGGTTTTTTCATCATCGACTTGACGAACGCCGGGCTCCGTAAAAGCATCCTGCGGGGCACCCACTGGGAGCGGCTGGGCGCGGAGACCGTGCCGGCGCGTGGGGAACCGGAGTACCTGCAGTTCAAATACGGTGCTCCACCCGGGGCGCCTGGGGGACTGACGTTGCCCGGGCCAGTTGGGAATCCGTTGCCGATCAGTCCGCAGGGGCCGCCCTGGAATCCGGCGCTGCCCGGACCGCCGCCAGCGGGGACACCTGGGGCACCGCCGGCCGAAGCGCCGCCGCCGCCAGTATCGCCGTTGGTGGCGGGCCTGACGATGCTCGGCCCAGGGCCGGCGAACGCACAGCCACCCGCGGCACCCGTGCTGCCCGGACCGCCGCAAATCGGGGCACCGGTGCCGCTGGTCAACCAGGGAACTCCCGCCGAGGCACCGGGGCCACCTCCTGCCGCGGCACCGGGGCCACCTGCTGATCACGGTGCGCCGGTCCCGGGCGCGACCCCGGCCACCAGCCAGCCGACGGATGGGGCCCCCTGATGCTGACCCGCTTTGTCCGTATCCAATTGGCGATCTTCACGATCGTGGGGATCGTCGGTCTGTTCGTGATGGTCGTGTTCTACATCCAGGCGCCGACGCTGCTGGGTATCGGCAAGATGACGATCACGCTGGAACTGCCAGCCACCGGTAACCTCTATCGCTTCAGCAACGTGACCTACCGCGGGGTGCAGATCGGCAAGGTGACCGCGGTGGGTCTGACCCCGCACGGCGCGAAAGCCACGCTTTCCCTTGATACTTCGCCGAAGATCCCGGCGGACCTGCAAGCGGAGGTGCGCAGCATCTCCGCGGTGGGCGAGCAGTACGTGGATCTGCGCCCACGAACCGACTCGCCGCCCTACCTGCGCGACGGCTCAGTCATCGCCGTGAGCGACACCACGATTCCGCAGCCGATCGGTCCGGTGCTCGACCAGACGAGTAAGTTGATCAACAGCATCCCCAAGGGCAAGCTCAGCGAATTGCTCGACGAGTCATTCAAGGCATTCAACGGGGCCGGTTACGATTTCGGATCGCTATTCGACTCGTCAGCAGATATCTCCGGTTACCTCAACAACGTCGCCGACCAGACGCGAACCCTGACCGAGGACACCGGGCCGCTGCTGGACACCCAAGCGCAGACCGCCGACTCGATCCGGCTCTGGGCCCGCAGCCTTGCCGGGTTCACCGGACAGGTGGCCAAAAACGACCCTCAGTTCCGCACTCTGCTGCGAAAGGGGCCCGGGGCGCTGAACGAGGCGTCGCGGCTGCTCGAGCAAATCAAACCGACGCTGCCGGTGCTGCTCGCCAACCTCACCACGATCGGCCAGATCGGCGTGACCTACCACGCTTCAATCGAGCAAGTGTTGGTGTTGCTACCCCCGTTCACCGCCGCGATTCAGTCGTTCATCGGCAATAAGGCCCCGAGCGGGCTGGCCGCGGGCGCCTTCAATCTCGTCATCAGTGATCCGCCTGCATGCACGGTCGGCTTTCTACCGCCGAGTCAATGGCGTGCCCCAGCCGACACCCAGACTGTCGACACGCCCGACGGGCTTTACTGCAAACTGCCGCAGGACTCACCCATCGGGGTGCGCGGCGCGCGTAACTATCCGTGTCAGGGGCAGCCCGGAAAGCGTGCGCCGACTGCCGAAATCTGCGAAAGCGATAAGCCATTCGTACCGCTGGCGATGAGACAGCATGTGTTCGGCACCTACCCGCTGGACCCGAACCTGATCGCGCAGGGCATCCCGCCCGACGACCGGGTCAACTGGAACCGCAACAGAATCTTCGGGCCGGTGGAGGGAACGCCGCTCCCTCCGGGAGTGGGACCGCCGTTACCGCCGGTGCAGGGCGGTCCACCGGCGGCGCAGATGGGGGAGGTGTCGCCAATAGCACCGCTCGACGATCCCTCCAACCAAACCGGGCCCCCGCCCGGTGCGGCAAGCAGGGCGCCGTCAGTGGCGCCGAGTGCGTTCGGACGCAACGAGTCCCAGCCCGGACCGTCGGCGGGCCCCTCTGTGGCGATTGCCCAGTACAACCCGAACACCGGTAGCTACGTTGCTCCGGATGGCCAGGTTTATCGGCAGTCGGATCTGGTGACGACGACGACGCCTGGGGCGCCCAGGCCGGCCAAAACGTGGAAGGACATGTTCGCCACGTGAAGCCATCGCGCCAGACCGTCCAGATCATCAGCTAGGCGCGCCGGATCACCCTATCTTGTCCAGCCTGAACGGCTGCTCGATATCCAGCGGCAAGTTCGTGCCGCAGGCGCCGCTCGGGCCGACCGTCTGGTCCCTTCCGGCCAGGACTGACGACCCAAGCATGTTGTCACCGGTGTCCGGGTTCGCGGGATAGAAAGTGACATAGTCTCTGCCGACGAATGTGGTGCCGTCGGGGCAGGTTTCCCAGTTCGGAATGTCGCGTTTGAGGTACCAGGTATACCCGTCGGACATCTTCAACGGTGCGCTCCAGCCCTGGTCGCTGGTCACCGTGCCGGTGCAGTCCTCGGCAGTGGCGCACGAAGTGGTGATCGTCCAGGTGCTTCGCACCACCGCCTCCTGGTGGTACACCTCCCTGACCCTGGCCCAGTCACCGACCACCGTGGCGGTGTACGTCCCGTTGATGGCAGGGTCGTAGGCCCATGCCGGCGGCGCCATGCCTACGCCGCCGGCGACGCCGGCAGCCACTAGTGCTGTGCTTACCGCCATACTTATTGAACGCATCACGTGCTCCTCGACGGGCCACGGTTGTCCACACCGGCGTTATCCAGTGAAGTCCAAAGACTAACACCGTCTTCGCCCGTCACGGTCAGGTTTAAGCCAATCCGGTTTAAGACAATTCGGTGTAAGACCAAGCGCCTGGAAGTGGCGCTCATACGGCGTTGAATTTCTCGATAAGCCAGGAACCGCTGACTTTTGTCAGGGTTACCCGGACGCTGCTCGATGTCACCACCGGCTGCGGCTTTTCCTTGGTTGCGGTCTTCTGTTTGACGAAAACAAGCACGACAGCTGAATTCGGGTGCAATTCCAACACGGCGGCCTTGACCACGGTGGCGGTCGTCGTTACTTGGCCGCGCTGGGCCGACGGACCCACGATCTGGTCGGCGAACTGTTGGTAGTAGGCGAGATAGTTCTCAGTGACCCGGGATTTGGCGTTGGTGAAATCACGGCTAAGAGTGTCAGGCGAGTAGGAGAGCAGCGCCACCGCGCCGTCACTAGCCGCCTGGACGGCCTGGTGTGCTGCAGCGTCGTCGGTTTGCACATCCGGACGGTAGACGAAGTAGAAATAGCCGGCAGCGAACGCGAGCGTGGCAATGAGCAGCATCGTCAAAAGAATTGGACGCCACCTTGCCAGACAACGACGCATCCAGCGCCCGATCCCGCTGATTCGGCGGCTGAAGCGGCCAGGCGCTGTTTCCTGAGCTACCTCGTCGTCGACCGTCACGGGGTGAATTCGACTTTCGAAATCTTCAGCTGTCCGCCGTCTCTATCGAGGTTGACGACGACTCGCCACGACCGCGATTCAGGTTTAGCCTGACCGGGCTTGGTGAGCTCGGATTTCGCCGCGATCAGGACAACCGCGGAATCCTGGGTCATGGACTGCACTGCGACGGCTTGCACAGCGGCCTTGCTGCTGACCTTCGACTGCTCGAGCGCCTTGACGTAATCCTCGCCGCTCAGCAATACCATGGCCTTGAATTGCCCGGTGGTCTGGTCGGCAAAACGCTGCACATCGGCTCTCGCCGTGCTCGCGTTGATCGTCAGCATGGTCAGAATCGCGTTGCGGGCCACCGTGGCGAACTCCGCGGTGCGCTGCCTTTGCTGCACGGCATCATGGTGCTGCCACAGCAAATAACCGCTCGCCGTCAGCGAGGCGCAGCTGACCACAACAGCGGCAGCGGCAGCCAGGGCTTTCCGACCTGGACGACGCATCCGCCAGTGCAGGCGCCGTCGGCGCGACAGTGCCGACTCGGCTTCCCCCTGGGCCTCCTGCGCGCCGGACTGGTTGCCTTGATCGCTCGATGCCGCCTCGGCTTGTTGGCGCAGCCGTACTGCACGGGCACGAGCGGCCTCGGCACGGGCTTGCGCCTCGGCGAGTTCGTCTGCTTCGGCTACCGAAGTAGGCATCGAAGTTGGGGAAGCGGCGGCGAGCGACGGATTGTCGGCGCCGAGCGCCCCAGTTTGAAGCTCGCGTGGCGGTATGGAACACCTCCTCGTCCGCACCTACAGCAGAGAGCCACGTTATCACTGCCTGGCGGGGATGCCGGCGCCCACTGCGGCGATACTCGATGCTGGTCTTCTCCGAATGAGAGAATTCTATTCCGGCTGCGGCGAAGCTATGGCAAAGTAATCTCGTGCGATTCATCGTTGCAACGGTCGCTGTATTGCTGGGTCTTGGTGTGTCGGTGGCACCGCCGGCCGGCGCCGGTCCGAGTATCTGCGATTACCCTGACTGCACGCCGGGCATCAGGCCGCACATCATTCTCGGTACCTACTGTGACAACAGCACCTACTACGTGTTCGGGACCGCCGACTACGACATCTCCTTCGCAACGCAGCCGGGGCGGCTGATGTTCTGCGGCTCCCCGAGGAGATATGAGCCTCGATGGTTCCGGTCACCTCCGATGGCCGGTATCAAGGACGAGAACTCGCTGTGCACTGACTATCCGGAGTACTACGTCGCACAGGCACCGGATGGCCTATTCCTGGTCTGCAATGCGCATGACGGTAGACAAATCTGGGAGCGCGGCGACACGTAGTCTCATCGAGGTCCCATTCGAGGATTCCCGTTCGAGGCCCCATTCGAGGCCGAATTTCACGGACGTGTGTTCGGAATCTCGGGCGACGTTTGAAAGGGGCTGGGTCCGAAGTAGTCGCCGTTATGAATTGTGCCGTCAATGTCGCGATGGTGCGCGTCGTGGCAGGTGGTCGGTTCCCATTGGGGTCCCCACGCGGGGTCAAAGGGCTGACCCGGACACCAGTGGTATCCCACAAACGGCCAGGGCGGGTCGTCGGCGCGAGCGCTGGCCACCAAGACATCTGGAGCGCCCGCACTCGCCAGTCCAAAGCCTGCGGTGGCCATGATCGCCGCGGCAGCGCAGCGCTTGACTGTGTTCATGCAAGAACCGTATCCGAATGGCTTTCAGATTTAGCCCCCTTGAACCAGACAGCTGCACTGCGCCGGCGCTATCCGTGGCCGGGGAACAGCAGAAGACCCACGCCCGCACACGTCCGAGGAAGCTCTGCCCGAAATTTCTTAGCAAACTCGCCGCTGAGCAGGATTCGTTCGCGCTGAATCGGGTAATGCTTTCGGCATGAAAAACATCGCACGTGCCGCAGCATCAACGGTGGTAATGGCCGCCGGTTTAGGGCTCGCGGGTTTGGGGGCGGCTGCCGTCGCCCAGGCCCAACCCGCGCCGTTCCCGGATTATCACTGGTGCCCCGGCCAGTTTTGGGATCCAGGGTGGGGCAGCAACTGGGACGGGGGCCGCTGCCACGACGACCACTGGCGCGACGGTGAATACCGCGACCGCGACCACTGGCAGAATGGCCCCTGGGACGAACACTGGCACTGAGGTGATGTAAGCGGGATCCGGTGACTGGATGGACCCCGGTAACTGATCCACCGCCAGTGACCATATGCCGGATAGTCCGGCGCGGGTCCAGCGGCAGATGATCGAACCATTCTCAGTGCACAGCCGCGACTGAATCGGCGGTAGTGAAGTGCAGGTGCAGTTTACTCAGACCGCGCAGGATGTACGTCGGCTCATAGTTGTAGCGGCGCTCGGTGGCCGGCCCGTGGTGGGCTTCGTTAATTGCGATGTGAGACATCCGGTCCAGGATGCGCTCGATCGACACACGGCCCTCTACCCGGGCAAGGGGTCCGCCCGGGCAGGAGTGGACTCCCCGGGCAAAGGCCATATGCTCGCGGACATTCTTTCTGCGGAGGTCGAACTCGTGCGGGTTCTCGAAGCGGCGCGGATCGCGGTTGGCGGCACCCGGTAGCACCATCACCACGGTGCCAGGGGCTATGTCGACGCCGCCGATTGTGGTGGCTTTGCGGGCCAGCCGTGAGTCGCTCTTGACGGGACTGTCTATCCGTAGTGATTCCTCGATGAACCCGGGAATGAGGCTGCGGTCCGCACGCAGCTGTTGCTGTATGTCAGGCCGGTCGCCGAGCACCTGTAGCGCGGCGCTGAGCAGCTTCGCCGTGGTTTCTTGTCCGGCGGCGAAAAGGAACGTGGCCGAGCGGGACACTTCGATGACCTCGGGTGTCGATCCGTCCGGATACTTCGCGGTCGCAAGCGCGGTCAGCACGTCGTTGCGCGGTTCGCGTCGGCGGTCCTCGATGTAGGAGCAGAACTTGCCGTCCAGCCACTCCAGCGGGTTGATGCCTACCGACTCGTGATCGAGTCCTCCCACCCGCGCACCTGGACGATCGGCGCCCAAGACAGTACGGAACTCCTTGTGATCCTCCTCGGGGACGCCAAGCAGATCGGCGATCACCAACGTGGCGAACGGCTTGGAATATTCGGAGATGAACTCGCACTCACCGTTGCCGAGGAACTCGTCGAGTTGCCGGTCGGCGAGGCGCCACATGAACTCCTCGTTGTGCTTCAGCCGGCTCGGTGTCAGCAGCCGGCTCAGCACCGACCGGGCACGAGTGTGGTCCGGCGGATCCATCGTCACCATGTGCTCGAACATCGGGAATTGATTGCGGTGCTGGTCGATCTGTGGGCTGATGTCGTCGCCCTCCGGTTTGAAGGGCAGCGGCGGGAACGGGCCGCCCAGCGCGACGATGTTTGAGAACGTATCGGTGTCCTTGTAGACCTCGGTGGCTTCTTCGTAGCCCGTGACAGCGACGACCCCGTACTGGGGTAGGCGTAACACCGGATTTTGGCTGCGCAGATAGTCGAAGTAGGGGTGCGGATCAGGCACGAGTGACTGGTCGGTGAAGAAGTCGATCGAGGCGTAGTCGCTCATTTGATTGCGTCCCCCTGGGCTGGGCTTATCGACGGTGTTCGGCGGCAAGCGGTAGCGCCGCCCGATGTTGAGATCGAGAATGTGCTGAGCACCTGCTTAGCATGGCGGTAATGTCGTGGTCAAGGTCACAACGCCGTACCACGATACGATCCATGTGATCGGCACGGGAGCGCAAAAAAAGAGTACGGAGCACAGGCATGACATCGGCCCGCAGGATCGGGGCACCGGACGCAAAGAATCGCGTCTTGCTGCTCGACGCGGCCGAGCAGTTGATGCTCGAAGAGGGCTATGCCGCGGTGACATCGCGGCGGCTCGCCAGTCGCGCGGGCCTCAAACCTCAGCTGGTCCACTACTACTTCCGCACCATGGAGGAGCTGTTCCTGGAAATCTTCCGCCGCCGTGCCGAAGAAGGGCTTCAGGTGCAGGCGCAATTGCTGAATTCGCCTCAGCCGTTGTGGGCGCTGTGGAGATTCGGCACCGCTCCGGCATTCGCCCGGATTTCGATGGAGTTTATGGCGCTGGCGAATCACCGCAAGGAGATGCGAGCCGAGATCGCCTATTACGCCCAACGCTTCCGCGACGAAGAACGCCGAGCGGTGACGTCTGCGCTGCAGCGCTACGGCTTGGATAGCCAGGAAGACAGCCGCGATGTGCCGCCGGTGGTGTGGACGGTGCTGATGACCAGCCTGTCGCGGTTTCTGGTGCTCGAGCAGTCGATTGGCATGTCTGGTGGTCACGCCGAGACGTTGGACTTCGTCGAGAGTTACCTGCGCCGCCTGGAAGGCGAGCCACAGCCAATCGCGGGGATATCGCCGACCTGGACGGTTCACCAAGTACGGAGCGAACAGAGCACGCCCTTGGGTCCGTCCTTGGAGACGACGACCACCCCGTCCACCGCCAGATCACAGTGAAGCTGTGGGGTACCCGGTTCCCTGGCGGTGGTGACCGTGACCATCGCCCACTGGTTGGGATCTAACATCGGCACTGTCTGGACCCACGGCTTGCCCGGGGCGATATCTACTTGGACTTGCGGAGTGAATATGTACGGGTTGTGGCTGTAATCGGAGAACTTCGTAGGGTCCTGATCCTGGTAATAGATGTCGGTGTAGATCGGGTTCTTTGCCGAGACGGTGTATGTGACCTGATGCCAGACCGGGTCATCGGCTTGTGCCCGTCCGGTGCTCACCAGCAGTAGACCCGGCACTCCCAACAACACTGCCGGCAGAATCGCTGAACTGACGGCCAGTTGCCTTTTGACGGCATTTTTCATGTCGCTCCTCCAGCTGCGCCGCTTGGACTTGCGGTGCGGTTCACTACCCGCCGTGCACAGGATGCTATCGCCTCATCAGGCGAAACGCCGCTGATTAAGCGCTTTGTCTCGGTTTCCGGGGTTCGGGTGCCCGCCGCGGCATCGATCGCTTTTTCCAGCTGCTCGGTGGTGTCGAGCGTGACGGGTTTGCGCGCCAAGCCGTTGTCGAACTCCAGGTGCACCACGTGTTATAGCTCCTTGGACGAAAACGCCGATATTGGCATTCTCATTGACGGAGAATAACATCATCGCTGCAGGCGCATAAGTTCGATCGTCGAGGATTGAGGTGGCTAAATGCCGAACCGAATTGTGGCGACAGCCGGTGTGGCGCTCGCGGTAGCCGTCCTCGGCGCCTGCACCCCACGGCCGGAAACCCCGATCTCCAGCACGGCATCGGTGACTGTCGACGGAAACGACGCGCGGATCCAAGCCGTGAAGTGTGCTCAGTTGGAGTGGTACCGCACGATTTACATCGGCGGCGACTATGCGGGGGCCCAGATCGTCATCGACGAACGCGCGCAGCCCCTTACCGCGACGTCGGTCCATATCCAGAATCTGGGTGGCTTTACCGGCATGTACTCGAAAGACGACGGAGGTGACGCCAACATGAGCCTGAATGGCGACAAATTCACCATCACCGGTACCGCCAACGGCTTCAAGACCGACAAACCCGGTGAACCGGCTACTGCCACGTTCAAAATCAACGCGACGTGCTGAACTGCGGCCAACTGACTCTGGTCTCCTGACGCTGCTCCGGCTTTGGGGCCGCTGGCATAGTGGCGAGCTGCGCTGGCACGTTGCGGCCGGCCGGGCAAGAGAATAATATTCTCATAAATTGCGAAGGAGGATTTCATGTCGTCGGGCGCGCTGTCGTACCCCCTGTTCGATGCGGACAATCATCTGTATGAGACCGAGGACTCGCTCACCAAGTACCTGCCCAAGCAGTACAAGAACGTGATCCAGTACGTGCAGGTGAACGGCCGGACCAAGATCGCGATCCGCGGGCAGATCAGCGATTACATCCCCAACCCCACCTTCGAAGTGGTGGCAAGGCCGGGGGCCATGGAGGAGTACTTCAGAGTCGGCAACCCCGAGGGCAAGAGCCGCCGCGAGATCTTCGGCGAGCCGATGCGCGCGATTCCCGCGTTCCGCGAGCCGGGTCCCCGCTTGGAGCTGATGAACGAATTGGGAGTCGACCGCTCACTGATGTTCCCGACGCTGGCCAGCCTGATCGAGGAGCGGATGCGCGACGACCCGGCGCTCATTCATATCGTGGTGCACGCACTCAATGAATGGCTGCACGAGGAATGGGGATTCCGCTACCAGGACCGGATCTTCACGGTGCCGGTGGTGAGCCTGCCGATCGTTGAGAAGGCGATCGAGGAGCTGGACTGGGTGGTCGCCCGTGGTGCCCGCGCGATCTTGGTGCGCCCGGCGCCCGTGCCCGGATATCGGGGTCCGCGGTCGTTTGCGCTGCCGGAGTTCGACCCGTTCTGGCAACGCTGCGTCGAGCACGACGTGCTGGTCGCCATGCACTCGTCGGACAGCGGGTATGCGCGCTACACCGCAGAGTGGGACGGCGGTGACAGCGAAATGCTGCCCTTCCAGACCAACGCGTTCGGCATGCTCAACGAGTGGCGCCCGGTGCAGGACGCCGTCGCATCATGGGTGATTCACGGTGCGTTGTACCGCATCCCGCAGCTCAAGGTCGCGGTCATCGAAGCCGGCTCGAAGTGGTTGTTCCCGCTACTGGATCAGCTGGCCGACGTCTACAAGAAAACGCCAGAGAGCTTCCCCGGCGGTGACCCGGTCGAGGAGATCAAGAACCGCATCCACATCAGCCCGTTCTACGAGGACGGCATCAGTGACCTCGTCAAGCTGATCGGTGCCGAGCGGGTGCTCTACGGCTCGGATTACCCGCACCCGGAGGGACTCGCCGAACCCCGCCACTACGCCGACGCGCTGCAGCACCTGAGTGTCGAAGACCAAACGAAGATCATGGGAGGCAACCTCGCTCGGCTGATGTCGGTGTGACAGGGCGGCCCGAATGGCAGACCATCCCCGAGATGGTCCTCAGCACGGCTGACCGTTTCGGCGACGCCCAAGCCATCGTCGAGGGCCCGCTGCGGCTCACGTTCACCGAGCTCACCGAGCGGGTGCGCCGTGCCGCAGGCGCATTGGCTTCGGCGGGAATCGAAAAAGGCGACCGTGTCGCGATCTGGGCGCCCAACTCGGCGCAATGGATCGTCGCCGCGTTCGGTCTGCTGACCGCGGGCGGCGTGTTGGTTCCGGTCAACACCCGCTTCAAAGCGGACGAGGCTGCCGACATCATCGGTCGTAGCGGCGCCAAGCTGGTCTTGGTCGAAAAGGGCTTTCTCGGTTTGGATTTCGCGGTCCCAGACGGTGTACCCGCAATCGATCTGCACTCTGGATTCCTGGAAAGCGGCGATCCGTTCGAGCGGGCGGTGAGCGGTTCAGACGTCTCTGACATCGTCTACACCTCCGGGACGACCGGGCGGCCCAAGGGCGTGATGATGGGCCACGCCCAGACGTTGCGACACTACGCGGAATGGTGCGACCGTGCCGATCTGCGCCAGGGTGACCGCTACCTCATCGTCAACCCGTTCTTCCATATCTTCGGATACAAGGCCGGCTGTATCGCGTCGATGATCCGAGGCGCCACCATCGTTCCGGTGCGCGTCTTCGACGTTGACCATGTGCTCGAATTGATTGAGCGCGAACGGATTACCATGCTCCCGGGACCACCCACCCTCTATCATTCGTTGTTGTCCGCAAAAGGTGAGCGCGACTTGTCGTCGCTGAGGGCCGGTGTGACCGGTGCCGCGGACATCCCGGTGGAGTTGATCCGCCGGGTTCGCACCGAGCTGCCTTTCCAGACGCTCATGACCGGCTACGGCCTGACCGAGGGCGGCACGGTGACGCTGTCGATGCCCGGCGATTCTTTCGAAGACATCGCGACCACCGCGGGCGTCGCGTGCGATGGGATCGAGGTGGACATCGCGGACGACGGCGAGATCCTGGTCCGCGGGTACAACGTCATGAAGGGCTATCTCGACGATCCCGCTGCGACCGCCGAGGCGATTGATGACGATGGTTGGCTGCACACCGGAGATCTGGGAAACTTTGACGAAGGGGGCCGGCTGCGCGTGGTTGGCCGCAAAAAAGACATGTTCATTGTGGGCGGATTCAACGCCTATCCGGCTGAGATCGAGGGTTTCCTGCTCAACCACCCGGCTGTGGCGCAAGCGGCGGTCATCGGCGTTCCCGACGAGCGGCTCGGACAAGTGGGCAAGGCGTTTGTTGTCCGGAAAAGTGCTGTCGGGGATCAAGAATTGATCGACTGGTGCCGCGAGCGCATGGCGGGGTTCAAGGTGCCGCGGTCTGTGGAGTTTCTCGGCGCTCTACCCCTAAACGCGACCGGCAAAGTGGTCAAAGACCTGCTGCGGTGAATCGGGTTGTCTGATATGCCCGAAACGAGAACGCCATTTCCGCACGCTGTGCAGCAGCTTTGGCGTCAAAGTCCGACGGCCTCGGTAGCATCCATAGCGGGGAGTGATAACGTGGCTCTGCTAGGCCATCGACACGGAGGAGTCGTATGCCGGCGATGTGCTCGCGTGCGATCACGTGTGCCGAGTAGGGTGACCAAACGGCGACGTCCGTTGTGCCCCGCGGAGGCATCGAATCGGTCGGCAAGTTCGATCGACACCGGGATACCGTCGCCGGCCGTTGGCGCCTAAGAAGCGAACTTGTCACTGACGGGCAAGCGGTAGAGGAGTCTGATATTGAATCACGAGCAGCCTCGTTCTCGGGCTGGTGAGCGGTGAGCGGCGGCGGCCGCCCGAATGCTGCTGACACGAAATTGGTTCCGGTGAACGGCGACGACACACCGCACACAGCCGCGGAGATGCGGTCGCTGGCCGATCAGGCAGAGGCAGAGGCCGCGGAAGCTGAAGCCCTTGCCGCCGCCGCCCACGCCCGCGCCCGCGCCATCCAATTGCGCCGCGAGGCCGAAATCGTCGAAGCCAAAGAACAACCGGCCGCACAAGAAGCAGTGTCAGAAGAAGCAGTCTTAGAAGAAGCAGTCTTAGAAGAAGCAGTCTCCGAAGACGACGAGGCGCACCCGGCAGACTCCGTTGCGACCGAGGTGCAAGACACTTCAAAGATTGAGCCGGAAGCTACCGAGTCTGCGGATGAGCCCGAAGACGTCGAGACTGCGGATAAGCCGGAAGATGTCGAGACTGAGGTTGCGAAGGAAAAAGTCGAGCCGGACGACGCCGTCGCCGACGCTGACGCCGATACCTCCGCTGCGGACGATGCGGCGGAGAAGCCGGCACGACGTTGGCCCAGTCGGCTGCACCGTCCCAAATGGTCCACCGTCGCCGCAGCCCTTGCCGTTGTCGTCATTCTCGCCGCGCTGTCGGGCAGCGTGTATATGGTCCTGGATCATCGCCATGCGACCCAGCAGCGTCAGCGTGCGGCAGAGTTCGCCGCAGCGGCGCGGCAGGGCGTCGTGACATTGACATCGATGGACTTCAATAACGCCAAGGAGGGTGTGCAGCGCATCGCCGACGACTCCACCGGCACATTCAAGGACGATTTCCTCAAGATGGCTGACGATTTCATCAAGGTGGTGGAACAGTCGAAGGTGGTCTCGCAAGGCAGCGTCCAGGCCGCCGCTGTGGACCTGGACACGATGACAGACAATTCAGCGGTCGTGCTGGTCGCCTCCACGTCGGAGATTACCAATGCGGCTGGCGCCAAGCAGGATCCGCGTACGTACCGGCTGATCGTGACGATCGCCCGCGACGGTAAGCAGCTTAAGATGTCGAAAGTGGAGTTCGTGCCGTGAGCGCAGAGGAAACCTCGGTTGTCGAAGAAACCGCAGACGCCGAAGAGGCTGTAGACGCCGAAGAGATCGAGCCCATCGATGACGACCCGCAGCCCGGCCGGCTGAAGCGCTTCGCTGCCCGGGTGAAGACACCGTTGTCGGGCAGGATCCGTGCTGCTCTGCTGGCATTGCTGGTGGTGGCCTCGGTATCGCTGCTGGGCGGACTGTTCTACTTCTCATACCTGCCAGACCGGGCGACCGATGACGCGGCCGCCAAGGCGGCACTCTCGGCCGCCAGCGAGGGAACCGTTGCGGTCCTGTCGTATTCACCGAACAGCATCGACAGCGACATCGCTTCTGCGAAGTCCCATTTGACGGGTGACTTCTTGAAGTACTACAGCCAGTTCAGCGACGAGATCGTCAAACCGGCCGCCAAGCAGAAGTCCATAAAGACCGCCGCGGTGGTGCTTCGTTCCGCCCTGTCGGAGTTCCATCCGGACTCGGCCGTGGTGCTGTTGTTCGTCAACCAAAGCAGCCAGAGCGCGGATCGACCGGAACCGTCCCTGACGTCCAGTAGCGTTGTGGCCTCGCTGACCAAAGCCGACGGAAAGTGGCTCATTTCGTCGTTCAATCCGGTGTAAGGCAGTTGCTGAGCAGGTAGCGATGACGAACGACATTCACTCGATGGTGATCGCATCGGACTATCGCGTCCCGGATCCGGCCCGGGTGTGGCCGCTGCTCGAGCGCAACAAATCCGCACTCGCCGACATCGGTGCCCACCACGTTCTGGTCTACACATCCACGCACGACTACGGCCGTGTCTTGGTGATGATCGGAGTGCACAGCCGTGAGCCGATCGTGGAGCTGCTCCGCTCGCGGGTCTTCTTCGACTGGTTCGATGCCGCGGGCGTCGACGATATTCCCGCGGTCTTTGCCGGCGAGATCATCGACAGGTTCGTCCCACCACCCCTGTCACCCTCGAACCCGGGAGCGCCCGGCGTGGTGGTGGCCGGAATCGCTTCCGTCGAGGATGTGTCGACGCTGACCACGGAGGTCGGCCATGCAATGGACAGATTCACCGCCGCCGGCATCCGAAAGACATGGGTCTTCCAGGCTTTCGACGATGACCACGAAGTATTGATCTTGCAGGAGTTTCCCGACGAAGAGAGCGCGCGGCAATGGATCGACCATCCCGACGCCGCGGCCGAGTGGATGTCGGGGGCGGGAATGGGTGCTTACCCGCCGCTTTTCGTTGGCCGTTTCTTCGACATGATGCGTATCGAGACTTAAGTAACCGGATCGCTCGATGTTCGTGTGTTTGTGTAACGGAGTCACCAGCCAAACGGTGGCCGATGCCATCGCAGCCGGGGCATCGACGACAAACGACGTCGCGCAGGCCTGCGGAGCAGGCGCTGATTGCGGGCGCTGCCGGCGGACGGTCCGGGCGATCCTCACCTCAGCGAGTCCGGATCGAACAACACGCTCGGTGTAGCCGGCGAGCGGCCTCAGCGACGCGGGCTGCCGTCCGGCGACGTGGGTTGGACGAGTTCGACGAGCAGCCGGGGGATTTCAAGCCGCGGCAAGACCGCCTCGACCAGCACCATGCGGTCCTGATGATCTGCTGCCGCGATGAGTGCATCGTCGAGTTCACCGTAGGTGTGCGCCTGGAACGCGAGGTGTTTGGCCACCCCCAGCACATTGGGGATGTCGGTCCAACTCCAGCTGACAATGTCGTTGTAGGGGGCCGTTTCGCCGTGAATCGCCCGCTCGACGGTGTAGCCGTCGTTGTTGACCACCACGATGACGGGGGACAGCCCCTCGCGGCAGAACGTGCCGAGTTCTTGGATGGTCAGCTGTGCCGCCCCGTCGCCGATCAGCAACACCGTCCTTCGGTTCGGATGCGCCACGCCGGCTCCGAGCGCAGCGGGCAGCGTGTAACCGATTGAGCCCCACAGCGGTTGGCCGATGAATGTGACTCCCCGCGGCAGCCGGTGGTCGGCCATGCCGTAGAACGAGGTCCCCTGATCGGCGAGCACCACATTTCCGGGTGTGAGTGCCTCGCAAAGCCGATCCCACAGCATCTGTTGGGTCAGCGGTTGGTCGCGCGCCGGTGTTCTGGCTGTTTGTTGTTTTGCGGACGGTTCGTCATCTGGCGAAACGACGGGTGGTGAACCTATCCCACGCTGCTTCAGGATCTGAGCCAGTGCCTCGAGCGCGGCACCCATTTCCAACGGCGCGAACACCTGGCCGGCCACACTGCTCTGGTACTGCCCGATGTCGATGGTGCGGGCCGGATCGATCCGCTGGCTGAAGAAGCCGCTCACCATATCGGTGAACACCACCCCCGCGGTGACCAGGACGGGCGCATCCTCAATGGCGGTGCGTACCGGTCCGGCGCTGGCCGCGCCGGCATAGATGCCCAGGAAGTTCGGCGAGCTTTCGTCGAGCAGACTCTTGCCCCACATCAACGTGGCGTAGGGAACCACATCGGCCGCCAGTAGCGCTTCGAGTTCTTCGACCGCCTGCAAGCGATGGACCAGCAAGTCGGCGAGCACAGTCAACTGCCGGTCGGCAATGAGCTCGGCGGCGGCATCGATGAACATCGACAGCGCGCGGGGGCTGGTGCCCCCGGTGTAGCGAGGCAGCGCAGCACCGGGTGGTTCGGTGGGGAAGCGCGCTACGTCGGTGGACAGCAGTAAGTATCCGGGCCGCTTCTGCTCGCGCACTTCGCTGAGCACCCTGTCGATCTCTCTGCAGGCCGTCGCCGGCATGAGATTGGCTTGAGCGCAGGTGATTTCGCGGCTGATCCGGAAGAAGTGCTCGAAGTCCCCGTCGCCGAGCGAATGGTGCAACGGCCGCCTGGCGAGCTGAGCGTCTTTCGAGGGGCCGCCGACAATGTGCACCACGGGCACGTGCTCGGCATAGCTGCCCGCGATCGCATTGCTTGCTGAGAGCTCACCTACGCCGAATGTCGTTACCACAGCTGACATTCCGCGTAAGCGGCCGTATCCATCGGCGGCGTAGCCGGCGTTGAGCTCGTTGGCGTTGCCTACCCACCGAATGGCTGGATGGGCGACGATGTGGTCGAGGAACTCCAGGTTGTAGTCGCCGGGAACGCCGAAGATCTCGGAGACGCCGAGTTCGGCGAGACGGTCGAGTAGGTAGTCACCGACGGTGTAGACGGGATCGGTCGCGGTATCACTCACGAGGACGACGCTACGCCCGGTCGAAATGGTTCCCGGCCGAACGCGGGTTCGCTATGGTGCGGGCCATGGCAATCAACGAGACCCGGGAAGTTGTGATCGAAGCCAGCCCGGAGGAGATCCTGGACGTCATCGCCGATCTCGGGTCGTTGACCGAGTGGTCAGGGGCGCATCAGAGCTCAGAGGTGCTCGAGACCGGAGACGACGGCCGGCCCAGCAAGGCGAAGATGAAAGTCAAGGCTGCGGGGATCGCCGACGAGCAGGTGGTGGCGTACACGTGGGGCGATAACGCGGTGAGCTGGACGCTGGTCAGCTCCACCGCCCAGCGTTCGCAGGATGCGTCTTACACGTTGACACCCGACGGCGACCGCACCAAGGTCAAATTCCAGATCAGCGTCGACCCGCTGATACCACTGCCCGGCTTCGTGCTGAAACGCGCCGTCAAGGGGACGATAGATATAGCGACCGAAGGCCTGCGCAAACGCGTGCTGAAGGTGAAGGGTAAATAGTTACCGTGACCATTCGGGGCCCCTTGGCGGGGGTGAAGGTCATCGAACTCGGCGGCATCGGACCAGGCCCGCATGCCGGAATGGTGCTCGCCGACTTGGGCGCCGACGTGGTGCGGGTGCGCCGTCCCGGCGGCCTGCAGATGCCGTCGGAGGATCGCGACTTGCTGCACCGCGGTAAGCGCATCGTCGACCTGGACGTCAAGACGGAGCCGGGAGCACTGCTGGAGCTGGCCGCCAAGGCCGACGTGCTGCTGGACTGCTTCCGGCCCGGCACCTGTGAGCGACTCGGAATCGGACCTGACGAGTGCGCGGCGGTCAACCCGCGCCTGATCTTCGCGCGGATCACCGGCTGGGGGCAGGACGGACCTCTAGCCCCGACGGCAGGCCACGACATCAACTATCTGTCGCAGACCGGTGCGCTGTCGTCGCTGGGTTACCGGGACCGCCCGCCAATGCCGCCGCTGAACCTCGTCGCCGACTTCGGCGGCGGCTCGATGCTGGTGCTACTGGGCATCGTCGTCGCGCTGTACGAAAGGGAACGTTCGGGCAAGGGTCAGGTCATCGATGCCGCGATGGTCGACGGGGTCAGCGTGCTCGCGCAGATGATGTGGACCATGAAGTCGACCGGTGCGCTGCGCGACGAGCGCGAATCGTTCCTGCTCGACGGTGGAGCCCCGTTCTACCGTTGCTATGAGACCTCCGACGGCAAGTACATGGCCGTCGGTGCCATCGAGCCGCAGTTCTTCGCGGCGTTGCTGAGCGGGCTCGGCCTGTCGGCCGACACGGTGCCCAATCAGCTCGACATCGGCTCCTACCAGCAGATGCACGACCTTTTTGCCGAACGGTTCGCCAGCCGGACCCGGGACGAGTGGACGCAGGTTTTCGCCGGCACCGACGCATGTGCAACCCCGGTGTTGACCTGGAGCGAAGCCGCCACGAGCGACCATCTGGACGCGCGATCGACGGTGATCACCGCCCACGGTGTCGAGCAGGCCGCGCCCGCCCCGCGTTTCTCTCGAACACCGGCCGGGCCGGTCGGGCCGCCGCCGCGCTCAACTACACCGTTCACCGAAATAGGCTGGTAACCAAGAAATTGCATCGCGCATATCACACCAACAGGGCCGCGTGGTGCTAGCGTTGCGTTAGTGGCTGTACAGGCATCGCGGGAGATTGTGATCGATGCGCCGCCGGAAGTGATCATGGAGGCGCTGAGCGATGTCGGCGTGTTATCCGCGTGGTCCCCTGTGCACAAACGGATGGAAATACTCGACCGGTACCCGGACGGCCGGCCGCACCACGTGAAAGCCATCGTCAAAATTCTGGGGATCGTCGATAAGGAGATCCTTGAATATCACTGGGGCCCGAACTGGGTGATCTGGGACGCCGAAGAGACATTCCAGCAGCATGGACAACATATCGAGTACATCGTCCAACCCGAAGGTGTCGATAAGTCGCGGGTGCGTTTCGATATCACCGTCGAACCGTCGGGTCCGATTCCGGCTTTCATCGTCAAGCGCGCCAGCAAGATCGTTTTGGATGCCGCGACTGAGGGGCTGCGCAAATGGGTTGTCGACAATAAGCTCGTCAAAGAGCGCAGCGAATGAGCGTCTTCGACATTACCGCTCAACCCGGTTCGCAATCGGAATCAGATTGCTAACTTTGTAGTTGTGGCCGTACATGCATCGCGGGAAATTATCATTGATGCGTTGCCGGAAGTGATTCTGGACGCGCTGGCTGATATCACCGCGGTGCCGCTGTGGACTTCGGTATACAAGAAAGCCGAAGTCGTCGACACCCATCCCGACGGGCGGCCACACCATGTCGCAGTCACAGTCAAGGTGATCGGGATCGTCGACCACCAGCTGCTCGAATTCCATTGGGGCCCCGGTTGGCTGGTGTGGGACGCCAAGAAGACCGTCCAGCAGCACGGTCAGCATGTCGAATACACCCTTCAGCGTGAGGGACTGAGCCGGACGCGGGTGCGTTTTGACATCACCTTGGAGCCGTCGGCGCCGCTACCGGAGTTTCTGATCAACCGGGCGCGCGCGAAAGTCCTCAAAGCCGCGACCGAGGGCCTGCGTGATTTCGTGATGACGCGCAACGGTTTGGGCCCGTCACCATGACCGGTTAGTCGCGCAGCGCCGACAGTCGCCTGATGGCCTCGTCGAGAGTGTCGTCGCGTTTGCAGAAGGTAAAGCGCACCAGGTGATTCCAGACCTTGGTTTGTTCGCAGGTATGGGCCGGCGCCGGATTGCAGAATGCCGACATCGGGATGGCGGCCACCCCGGCCTTCTCCGGCAATGCCGCGCAGAACGCCGTGCTGTCGTCGTACCCCAGCGGCCGTGGGTCGGCGCACAGGAAATAGCTGCCGTAGCTGTCGTGCACCGCGAAGCCGATCCCGGTCAATCCGGCCGCCAGGCGATCGCGTCTGGCCTGTAAAGAATTCCGAAGTGCGGCTACCCATTCGTCTTCGGTATTCAGCGCGAGGGCCACTGCCGGCTGGAACGGTGCACCGCCGACGTAGCTCAGATACTGTTTTGCCGCGCGCACCCCTGCGATGAGATCGGCTGGGCCGCAGGCCCATCCGATCTTCCAACCGGTGCAGTTGAACATCTTGGCCGCGCTGGAGATGGTGATCGTGCGATCGGCCATGCCGGCGAAGCCGGCCAGCGGCAGGTGCCGGCGTCCGTCAAACACCAGATGCTCGTAGACCTCATCGGTGATCACCAACAGGTCGGCTGCCACCGCGATCTCTGCAATCGCGGCCAGCTCGGTTGCGCTCAGCACGGCACCGGTTGGGTTGTGCGGTGAGTTGATGATCAACGCCCGGGTCCGGGATGTCAGGGCACTCCGCAAGGCGTCGGTGTCCAGCGCAAAGCCGTCGCCATCGGGGACCAGCGGCACAGCGACCCGGTGTGCGCCGGCTATCGCCAGCACTGGCGAGTAGGAGTCATAGAACGGCTCGATCAGCAGCACCTCCGAGCCCGGCTCGACCAGGCCGAACACTGCTGCCGCTATGGCCTCGGTGGCTCCGACCGTCACCAGCACCTGGGTGTCGGGGTCGTACTCGATGCCAAAATGCCGCCGACGCTGGGCCGCGATGGCCTGCCGCAGTGGTGCGATGCCTAATCCCGGCGGGTACTGGTTGACACCGTCGGCGATGGCGTCCTGCGCGGCCTTCAGCATTGCCGGCGGCCCGTCCTCGTCGGGAAAGCCCTGGCCGAGATTCACCGCGCCGATCCGCGCGGCCAGCGCCGACATTTCGGCGAAGACCGTGGTCGCGTAGGGCCGTAGGTGCGCCACCGTCATGGTGGTTGAGCCTAGCTTCAGGCCCGATCGTGACTGCAGCGTCACACTCGTCGGCGAGCGTGACTGCAGCGTCACGTTCGGGTTGACCAGCGACTTGCCCAACCAACAGGTTGGCCGGGCGTCCTGTTAGTGTGCTGGTACTGGACCTAGTCTTGAAGACGCATCCGAACCCCACATTTTGCGAACAGGAAGTCGACATGTCCGAAGAAGCCTTCATCTACGAGGCCATCCGTACACCGCGAGGCAAACAGCGCAACGGGTCGTTGAACGAAGTCAAGCCACTGAGCCTGGTCGTCGGGCTGATCGATGAGCTGCGCAGGCGTTTCCCCGACCTTGACGAGAACCTGATCAGCGACGTGGTCCTCGGTGTGGTTTCGCCGGTCGGCGACCAGGGCGGCGACATCGCCCGCGCCGCGGTGCTGGCCGCGGGCATGCCCGACACCGTTGGTGGCGTGCAGCTCAACCGGTTCTGCGCGTCGGGGCTGGAGGCCGTCAACACCGCCGCGCAGAAAGTGCGCTCCGGCTGGGACGACCTGGTTCTGGCCGGCGGTGTGGAATCGATGAGCCGGGTGCCGATGGGATCCGACGGCGGTGCCATGGCGCTGGACCCGGCCACCAACTACGACATCGGGTTCGTCCCGCAGGGCATCGGCGCCGACCTGATCGCGACCACCGAGGGCTTCTCCCGCGACGACGTCGACGCCTATGCATTGCGCAGCCAAGCGAAGGCCGCCGAGGCGTGGTCGGGCGGTTACTTCGCCAAGTCCGTGGTGCCGGTCCGGGACCAGAACGGCCTGCTGATTCTCGACCACGACGAGCACATGCGGCCGGACACGACCAAGGAGGGCTTGGCAAAGCTGAAGCCGGCGTTCGAGGGCCTCGCGGCACTGGGCGGCTTCGACGACGTGGCGCTGCAGAAGTACCACTGGATCGAGAAGATCGACCACGTGCACACCGGCGGCAACAGCTCGGGCATCGTCGACGGCGCCGCGCTGGTGCTGGTCGGTTCCGAAGCCGCCGGCAAGTCGCAGGGTCTGACTCCGCGGGCCCGCATCGTGGCGACCGCCACCAGCGGCGCTGAGCCGGTGATCATGCTGACCGGGCCGACTCCCGCCACCCGAAAGGTGCTCGACCGTGCCGGGCTGACCGTTGACGAAATCGACCTGTTCGAGCTCAACGAGGCGTTCGCGTCGGTGGTACTGAAATTTCAGAAGGACCTGGACATCCCCGACGAGAAGCTCAACGTCAACGGTGGCGCGATCGCGATGGGCCACCCGCTGGGCGCCACCGGCGCGATGATTCTCGGCACCATGGTCGACGAATTGGAGCGCCGCAACGCCCGGCGTGCGCTCGTCACGCTATGTATCGGCGGCGGCATGGGCGTAGCCACCATCATCGAGCGCGTCTGAGAGGCTGCAGAACAAATGTCGGACAACACAATTCAGTGGGACAAGGATGCCGACGGTATTGTCACGCTGACCTTGGACGACCCGTCGGGGTCGGCCAACGTAATGAACGATGCCTACATCGAGTCGATGGGCAAAGCTGTGGATCGCCTTGTTACGGAGAAGGATTCGATCACCGGCGTGGTGATCACCAGCGCGAAGAAGACCTTCTTCGCCGGCGGCGACCTCACCGCTATGATCCAGGCCGGGCCCGAAGATGCCGGGCAGTCCTTCGACACCGTCGAGACGGTCAAGAAGCAGCTGCGCACGCTGGAGACGCTGGGCAAGCCGGTCGTCGCGGCCGTCAACGGGGCGGCCCTGGGTGGCGGCCTGGAGATCGCGCTGGCGTGTCATCACCGCATCGCCGCCGACGTCAAGGGCAGCCAACTCGGCCTGCCTGAAGTGACGCTGGGTCTGTTGCCGGGCGGTGGCGGGGTGACCCGTACGGTGCGGATGCTCGGTATCCAGAACGCTTTCGTCACCGTGTTGGCGCAGGGCACGCGGTTCAAGCCGGCCAAGGCCAAGGAGATCGGCCTGATCGACGAGGTGCTGCCGACGGTCGAGGAGCTGGTGCCGGCCGCCAAGGCTTGGATCAAGGCCAACCCCGATGCCCACGAGCAGCCGTGGGACAAGAAGGGCTACAAGATGCCAGGCGGCACCCCGGCATCGCCGGGGCTGGCGGCCATCCTGCCGTCGTTCCCGTCGAACCTGCGCAAGCAGCTCAAGGGCGCGCCGATGCCGGCCCCGCGGGCCATCTTGGCCGCCGCGGTCGAGGGCGCGCAGGTCGACTTCGACACCGCCAGCCGGATTGAGAGCCGTTACTTCGCCTCGCTGGTCACCGGCCAGGTCGCCAAGAACATGATTCAGGCGTTCTTCTTCGACCTGCAGTCCATCAACTCCGGCGGGTCCCGTCCTGAGGGCATCGGCAAAATTCCGATCAAGAAGATCGGTGTGCTGGGCGCCGGCATGATGGGCGCCGGCATCGCTTACGTCTCGGCCAAGGCCGGCTTCGACGTGGTGCTCAAGGACGTCAGTCTGGAGGCCGCGCAGCAGGGCAAGGCCTACTCGGAAAAGCTGGAAGCCAAGGCGCTGGAAAGGGGCCGCACCAGCGAAGAGAAGTCCAAGGCGCTGCTGGCCAAGATTACCCCGACGGGTGAGGCATCCGACCTGGCCGGCGTCGATTTCGTGGTCGAGGCGGTCTTCGAGAACCAGGACCTCAAGCACAAGGTGTTCCAGGAGATCCAAGACATCGTCGAGCCCAACGCGCTGCTGGGGTCCAACACCTCCACGTTGCCGATCACCGGTCTGGCGACCGGCGTCAAGCGGCAGGAGGACTTCATCGGGATCCACTTCTTCTCACCGGTCGACAAGATGCCGCTGGTCGAGATCATCAAGGGCGAGAAGACATCTGACGAGGCGCTGGCCCGCGTGTTCGACTACACCCTGGCCATCGGTAAGACCCCGATCGTCGTCAACGACAGCCGCGGCTTTTTCACCTCCCGAGTCATCGGCACCTTCGTCAACGAGGCGCTGGCGATGCTCGGCGAGGGCGTCGAACCGGCCAGCATTGAGCAGGCCGGTTCGCAGGCCGGCTACCCGGCGCCGCCGCTGCAGCTTTCCGACGAGCTCAACCTGGAGCTGATGCACAAGATCGCTCTCGCCACCCGCAAGGCGGTGGAAGATGCGGGCGCCGCCTATACGCCGCACCCGGCAGAGGCCGTCGTCGAGAAGATGATCGAGATCGGCCGGCCGAGCCGCTTGAAGGGCGCCGGCTTCTACGAGTACGTCGACGGCAAGCGCATCCGGCTGTGGCCGGGTCTGCGGGAAACGTTCAAATCCGGCGCATCGGCCCCGCCCCTGCAGGACATGATCGACCGGATGCTGTTCGCCGAGGCGCTGGAAACTCAGAAGTGCCTCGACGAGAACGTGTTGACGACTACGGCCGACGCCAACATCGGGTCGATCATGGGTATCGGGTTCCCGCCGTGGACCGGTGGTAGTGCGCAGTACATCGTCGGTTACCAGGGCCCGGCCGGTACGGGCCAGGAAGCCTTTGTGGCACGGGCCCGTGAGCTGGCGGCCAAGTACGGTGACCGCTTCCTGCCACCGGACTCGCTGACGTAACTTCCTGCGTCTGCTCGCCCTAGCCGGCGACCGGCGCGCTGTACTCCTTGAACTGCATTGAATCGTGTAGCCGTGCACCCTTGGTGTTCAGCTTCGCGACCGCCTTGGTGAGCTCGGCGGGCAGCGCCGAAACCAGCTGAGCGGCGCGGGTCATTGCCCAAACTCCGGCTCTTGAGTGCGGAACGATGCTCATGGCGACTCCGCGCGCAAAGGCGCGGCTGCGGCGCACCGGCTCACCCATCTCCCGCTCGTATGCCGCGAACGCTCGCTCGTAATCTCCACCCGCTTGCGCCAGTTCGCCGGCCAACACATACGCGCCGAGCACCGAGAGGCTGGTGCTGCCGCCTACGGCGGGTCCCGGGCAGTACCCGGCGTCACCAACCAGCGTGACCCGCCCACGTGACCAGGTGTCCAGCTGCAACTGGGTGATCGAGTCGAAGTAGAACGTCGGTGTGCGGTCGAGTTCGTCGAGCCAGCCGTCCACCTTTGGATCCATTCCGGTAAACGCTTGGCGCAATAAATCCTGTTGCCGCAATACATCTCGGTAGTGGTACTGAAGTTCCTCCTTGCTGCGGAACAGAAACAATGCACGTGCGTCGTCCAAGGGCTGGGCTGTGTAGATCCCCGCGAATCGGCCGGCGCCGACGTGAACGGTCATTTCTCCCTCGCGCGCAAGCGTTTTCGGCACCGACAGCACCGCCAGGTACCCGCCGAGGAACCGGGTGCGTCCGGAATCCTCGCCGAAGATCAACCGCCGAACGTTCGAATGCAATCCGTCGGCGCCGACCACGACATCGAACCTGCGTGGCGCCGCGCCCTCGAACGTCACCTCCCCGTCGGGGGAGATTGCCGTGATCGAGTCGCCGAACACGTACTCGACCTCGTCGCGCCCGGCGTCGTAAAAGGCCTCGCTGAGATCGTCACGCATGATCTCCACATGCCGGTCCGATGTGGCGCCGACGATCTTGGTCAGATCGATGCGGGCCGGGCGCCGCACCCCTTCGCGATACAACGTCAGCGTGTCGGTCCCGGTGGCGTACGCCTCGATCTTCGGGAGCACGCCCATCTTTTCGGAGATCTCCATGGACGGCCGGAATAGGTCGACGGCGTGGCCACCGGTCTTGCGCAATGCGGGCGCCCGTTCGACGACGGTGACTTCGAACCCGCGCCGGGTGAGCCAGTACGCCAGCACTGGCCCGGAGATGCTTGCCCCCGATATCAGAATCCGCACGATGACCCTCCCAACCCTAAGTTAGGTAACCCTAACACAAAGCCTTACCTATCGGTAAGTCAGTTAAACTCGTGGGGTGAGCAGGCCCCGGTCAGACACCAGGCAGCGAATCCAAGAGGTCGCTCGCGACCTGTTTTTTCAGCAGGGCGTGCAGCGCACCAGCCTGCAGGACATCGCGGACAAGCTGGGGATCACCAAACCCGCGTTGTACTACCACTTCGCCTCGCGGGAAGACCTGGTGCGCAGCATCCTGGTGCCGTTGATCGACGAAGGTGAGCAATTCGTCGACAACCAGGAAAGCCGCGGCGACACCGATGCCCGCGAGTTGCTGGAGGGCTATTTCGATTTCCACTACCGGCATCGCGAGGACCTCGTCCTGGTGCTGGCCGAATTGACGATGCTGGCCGACCTTGGCCTCATCGACAAGGTGCTGGCTTGGCGGGACCGGCTCGGCAAGTTGGTGTTCGGTCCGCAGCCGACGCTCGCGCAATCGACCCGTGCGGTGGTAGCTTTCGGCGGCCTGCAGGACTGCTGCCTGCAGTTTCCCGACACCCCCCATGCGGCGTTGCGCGCGACCTCGGTTGATGCCGCGCTCGCCGCGCTGGGTGTGTGAAACCGGACTTCTCACTGTTGCGTTGCCCTGCGGAGGTCCTGCATAACCCGCGTCAGGTGCGCCGGCTGCTCCACAGCTAGAGTCCCTAGTCATGCGCTTTGGTCTTTTCATTCCGCAAGGCTGGCGGATGGATCTGGTCGGCATCGAACCTGCGAAGCACTGGGCGGTGATGCGCGACCTGGCGACCTACGCCGACGCCAGTGGGTGGGACTCACTGTGGGTCTACGACCACTTCCATACCGTCCCGATGCCGACTGGCGAGGCCACGCACGAGGCCTGGTCGCTGATGTCCGCATACGCGGCGACCACATCGCGGATCAAGCTCGGCCAGATGTGCACGGCGATGAGCTATCGCAATCCGGTCTACCTGGCCAAGGTGGCGGCCACCGCGGACGTTATCTCCGGCGGCCGCATTCAGATGGGTATCGGCGGGGGCTGGTACGAACATGAGTGGCGCGCTTACGGTTACGGCTTTCCGTCGGCCGGTGTGCGGTTGGCTCGGCTGGACGAAGGCGTGCAGATCATGCGGGACGCCTGGCGTGACGGCAAAGTCAGCTTCGACGGTGCGCACTACCAGGTCGACGGCGCGATTGTCGCCCCGAAGCCATTGCAGGACGGTGGTATTCCGCTGTGGATCGCTGGCGGTGGCGAGAAGGTCACCTTGCGCATCGCCGCGAAATACGCGCAGTACACCAACTTCACGCCCGAGCCCACGGTCTTCGCGCACAAGTCGGAGGTGCTGGCAGAGCACTGCAGCAAGCTGGGCACCGACTTCGACGCCATCGTGCGATCGGCCAACTTCACCGCCGTCATCGGCACATCGGACGCCGACGTCAAAGACCGGTTGCAGCGGGTACGCGATCGCATGGTCGACTATGTGCCCGAGGCGGTGGCGGATGCGATGATCGCCGGTGGTAGCGGCCCGGATTCGGCGACGGGCACACCGGAACAGGTGGTCGAGCGGATCGCCAAGATCCGCGACCTCGGGTGCGAGTACGCGATCTGCTATTTCCCGGAGGCCGCGTACGACCGGTCCGGGATCGAGTTGTTCGAACGCGAAGTGATTCCCGCGCTGAGCTGATTGCGGCCTCGCAACGCGATCCCATCAGACGTCAGTAGTGACGTACCTCGTCTTGACGGGAGGCGCGGCCAGCAGTGGAGGGAGCTCTGTCACTTTTCCTTCGCCGGCACGAAATTTGCGGTAGGCCTCGTCGTGCTCGACCGTCTCCCAGAGTTCGTTGATGATCCAGTGCGCTTCGTCGTCCTGATCGACGAGCACGTCGGTACCGAGGTTCCCTTCGAACGCCCGGGTAACTTGGAGCGTTCGGCGCATAAGCTCGCGCGCCGCGGGCACCGCTTCGGGCTTCAGCCTGAGTTCAAGTATCACCGTGATCGGCATATCGTCTCCTCACATTGCCGCTGACGCGGCGATCTCAAGTCCCCCGCGACTCGGTCAAGATAACTCAGGCGTCTGCAACGCCACGGCACCGACGCCATATCGGGCTGGTGCCGGTGCCTGCCGGCCCGTAATGACGCCTCGATCCTCGGCGGTCTTCCATACCGGTCGAAGTTCGGATGTCACCGCGGTGGATGAGCCCGCCGCTGGGCGCGTTGCCGCTGTTGGGCGGGCGAAAACTCGCATGCCGACCCGTAGGCCGGGGTCCGCCGAACCAGATCGCGAGAATGTGATTACCCTTTTCAAGGAACGCTGTTGTAGCTTTTTGGTAAGCCACATTATTCTGTTGGCGGACTGTGGAAGATGGCTGGAGGATCGCTCGATGCAGAAAGCACTTGCTCCCGAAATCTCGACCTGGCCCGACGAGAACCCACAGCTGATCGGCAGCCGCTGTGGCGACTGCGGTGCCACCACATTCCCCGTGCAGCAATGGTGTCCGCGCTGTAGCGGCGGCCGGATGAGCGATTCGTTGTTGCCGCGCCGCGGCAGCCTGGTGGCGTGGACCACCCAGGGTTTTCCGCCCGGAGCTCCCTACGCCGGTCCGGCCGGCAAGGACTTCGTACCGTTCGGCGTGGGCCTGGTCCAGCTCGGCTTAGGAGAAGACGCTGTGATCCGAGTCGAGGGCCGGCTGACTGAGAACGACCCGGCCAAGCTGCAGTTCGGCCAGGAGGTCGAGCTCACCATGGTGCCGTTAACCACCGACGAGGAGGGCGCTGACGTCATGACGTTCGCGTTCCAGCCGGTAAAGGACTGAACAGAACCGTGAAGGGACATCGCGATGACTAACGATGTGGCGATCATCGGCGTAGGCCTGCATCCATTCGGCAGGTTCGATAAGACCGCAATGCAGATGGGCGCGGAGGCCATCCAATTCGCGTTGACGGACGCCGGGGTGGAGTGGAAGGACATCCAATTCGGTTTCGGCGGCAGCCACGAGGTGTCCAACCCTGACGCGGTGACCCGCCTGGTCGGGCTGACCGGCATCACGTTCACCAACGTGTTCAACGCCTGTGCCACCGCGGCCAGTGCCATACAGCAGACCGCCGACACCATCCGGTTGGGCAAGTACGACATCGGCATCGCCATCGGCCTGGACAAGCACCCCAAGGGTGCCTTTACCGACGACCCCGCCAAGCTGGCGCTGCCGCAGTGGTATGCGCAGAACGGGCAGTTCGTCACCACCAAGTTCTTCGGAATGAAGGCCAACAAGTACCTGCACGACCACCACATCTCCCAGGCGACGCTGGCCAAAGTGGCGGCCAAGAACTTCCGCAACGGCGCAATGAACCCGAATGCGTTCCGTCGCAAGGCGATTCCCGAGGACGAGATCCTCAACTCGACCGTGCTGAACTACCCGCTGACGCAGTATATGTTTTGCGCGCCCGACGAAGGTGCCGCAGCCGTAGTCATGTGCCGCGCCGACATAGCGCACAAGTTCACCGACAAGCCGGTCTACGTGCGGGCATGCGAGATCCGCACTCGCCGTTACGGCGCATACGAAGTGCACGCCACTTTCGCTCCGTTGGAAGGGGATGACTCGCCGACGGTGTACGCGTCCAAAGCCGCCTACGAAGCCGCAGGCATCGGACCTGAGGATGTCGACATCGCCCAGCTCCAGGACACCGACGCCGGCGCCGAGATCATCCACATGGCCGAGACGGGTCTGTGCGCCGACGGCGAGCAAGAAAAACTGATAGCAGACGGCGCCACCGAGATCCACGGCTCAATTCCGGTAAACACCGATGGCGGGCTGATCGCCAACGGTGAGCCGATCGGCGCGTCGGGGCTGCGGCAGATGAACGAGCTGGTGCGTCAGCTGCGGGGCGAGGCGGGCGAGCGTCAGGTGCCCGGCAACCCGCGCGTCGGCCTGGCGCAGGTGTACGGCGCACCTGGCACCGCGTCGGCGACCATCCTGTCGCTCTAGACCGCGGGGCCGAGCAGGTCGTCGGCGTCGCGAATGATGTAGCCGTAGCCCTGCTCTGCCAAGAAGCGCTGCCGATGCGCCGCGTATTCGGCGTCCAGGCTGTCTCGGGCCACTACGGAATAGAAGATAGCGCCGCCGCCGTCGGCCTTGGGTCGCAGTAGCCGGCCCAGCCGCTGGGCCTCCTCTTGGCGTGAGCCGAACGTTCCCGAAACCTGAACTGCCACGGAGGCTTCCGGCAAGTCGATGGAGAAGTTCGCGACTTTGGAGACCACCAGCGTGGAGACCTCACCCCGGCGGAAGGCCTCGAATAGCGCTTCGCGTTCGCGGGTTCTCGTCGACCCCTGAATAACCGGGGCGTTCAGCTCTGTACCGAGCTCATCAAGCTGATCCAGATAGGCGCCGATCACCAGGGTCTGCTCGCCGGGGTGCTTCTCCAGAATCGACTTGACCACAGCAATTTTGGTGTGCGCCGTCGAGCACAGCCGATAGCGTTCTTCGGGTTCGGCGGTGGCATAGATCATCCGCTCGTTGTCGGTCATGGTGACCCGGACTTCGACACACTCCGCCGGGGCGATCCAGCCCTGAGCTTCGATGTCCTTCCACGGCGCGTCATAGCGTTTCGGGCCGATCAGCGAAAACACATCACCCTCACGGCCGTCTTCGCGGATCAACGTGGCGGTCAGCCCCAATCGACGCCTGGACTGCAGGTCGGCGGTCATCCGGAACACCGGCGCTGGCAACAGATGCACCTCGTCGTAGATGATCAGGCCCCAATCGCGGGTGTCGAAGAGCTCTAGATGGCGGTACTCGCCCTTGGTGCGGCGGGTGACCATCTGGTACGTCGAGATGGTGACAGGCCGGATTTCCTTGCGTTCTCCGGAGTATTCACCGATTTCGTCCTCGGTCAGCGACGTGCGCGCGACCAGCTCGCGCTTCCATTGCCGGGCGGCGACGATGTTGGTAACCAGGATCAACGTCGTCGCACCGGCTTTCGCCATCGCAGCCGCGCCGACCAGCGTCTTTCCGGCGCCGCAGGGAAGCACCACCACCCCGGAGCCGCCGGCCCAGAAAGAGTCTGTGGCCAACTGCTGGTAATCGCGCAGTTGCCAGCCGTCCTCCTGCAGGCTGATCGGGTGCGCTTCGCCGTTGACATAACCAGCGAGATCTTCTGCTGGCCAACCGATTTTGAGCAGCATCTGCTTGACCCGGCCGCGCTCGCTGGGGTGCACGACGACGGTGTCATCATCGATCCGGGCACCCAGCATCGGCGCGATCTTCTTGTTGCGCAGCACCTCCTCGAGCACCGCGCGATCCAGGCTTACCAGCGTCAGGCCGTGCACCGGACTTTTGACCAGTTGCAGCCTGCCGTAGCGGGCCATCGTGTCGACGATGTCGACCAGCAGCGGCTGCGGCACCGCGTAACGGGAGAAACTGACCAGCGCATCGACGACCTGTTCGGCGTCGTGGCCGGCAGCGCGTGCATTCCACAGCGCCAGAGGTGTGATGCGATAGGTGTGGATGTGTTCGGGCGCGCGTTCCAACTCGGCGAACGGCGCGATGGCGGCGCGTGCGGCGCCGGCCTGCTCGTGGTCAACTTCGAGCAGCACCGTCTTATCGGACTGCACGATCAACGGCCCGTCAGTCATAGGCGCCGCTTCTCCTCATCGCTTCGCTCTGCATCGTCGCCGGCGGGTGTCATGCCGTCCATTATCCGTCGTCGGCCGACACGATCGACGTGATGCGGTGGATGGCGAAGTCGCGCAGCCGTCCGGACGCGGAATCGAAGGCCGTTAGCTGACCGCCGCGTATACCGATCGGCGCTATCACCCGCTGAGTAGCCACGCCGGCGGCATCGAGATAGCCGATCACCAGCGTGTCTTGATCCTTGGCCGCGCGCTGCAACAGCGACATCGTCACCGCCGGGTCCACGCGGATATTGCCGAACGGTGCGGCGGTCACCTTGCGCAGCACCGCGATCACCGCGTTCAGGGCGTCAGCGCTTGGGCGCGGCAGGGGGCGGTACGGCCGACGCTGCTGCGGCGTGGCTACCCGGGCCCCGTGCGGGCGGACGTCGACGATGGCGCCGGAGGAATCTTCGGCGGCCGGGGCGAAGCCTGCGGCGCGTAGCGCGACCAGTACCTCAGCGATCGGCGCGGGAGACACCGCCACCGTCGGCGCCAGGGCACGTAGCTGCAGCTCTTCGGCGGCCGCCACCGCCTGGGCGAGCAGCGTTGGGTCTTCGCAGCGTACGAACGAGGCGGCCATTCCGATTCGAAGCTGACCATGCCGACGCGCAACGTCGTCAATAAGGTACGTGAGCCCTTGCGGCACCGGTGTTTTGGAGTGCTTCGCGAAAAGGGCGTGCATCCAGTCGCGAGTCTTGCCGATGTCGAGCGCATGGCGGATCGACTGCTCGCTGATGCGGTACACGATTGCGGCGCCGGCTGATTCGACGGTGGCGACTGCGGCCAGTTGTTCGGCGAGGTCGCGCTCCAGTGGCCCTGGCGCCACGACGGTCAGATCGGCCTGCACCAGGAAATGGTCGATCGGCCGGGGCAGCGCACGGGTCATCGCCTCGACCACGGTAGCGGGGTCGATGGCCTCATCCAGTAGCGCTCGACCCGGCGTGCTGATCGCCCCACGACCCACCAGGCCAAATGCGTGGCCCTCGGCCAGCAGATCCCCGACTGGTCCCGGCTGCAGCCGCCTGGCCCAGCGCGGGCGCAGCCAGGTCAGCGCAGCCGACGCTTCGGCCGCGTCGACACCGGCACCGGCGGGTAGCCCGGACAGCATTCCCAGCAATAGCCGGCGATCTAACGGCGCGGCTGTAGAGTACAGCGAATCTGAAAGGGCGCCATAAGGTTTGGCGTCTGGGCCGCGGCTGCCGATTAGCGCAGGCCGACCCGGCAGGTCAAGCCAGGTGCTGGCCAGCAAGTGCCAACGCTCGGCGGGGGACATCGCGGCGAACCGGTCGGCGGTCGCCGTTGGCGCCCAATAAGGCCCGTCGCCGTTGGCCGGCTCCGGGTCGGGCGTGCCGCTGGCGATCAATCTGGCCGAGGCTGCGACCTCGAGGATCAGGCCCAGTCGCGGCTCATCGATACCTGTCGCTTTGGCCAACCGCCTGACTTCGCGGACTCCCAGTCCGCCGCTACGCAACTCGGAAACAGGTGCGGCGCCGAGGATGTCGAGCAATACGTCTAGCTCGTGGAGCAGGTCGATGACGGCTCCGGCCGCCGCGGCGTCGGCGTCGTCGGGACTGGTGGTCGACACCACCGGGTCAGGTGCCGTCAGCTGCATCGGACCGGGGTGCTCACCGCGCAGCACCTGCCCGACATGCCGGGGCAAGATGACCGTTTCGGCGTCGACCCGCCGCAGCAGGCCTGTCGCCAGCAGCTGCGGCACCGGCCGGTCCGCTTGGGCGCCGGGCGCGGCGTCGCGGGTACGCCCCATCGGGGACCCATCGAGCAGTTTCTCCAGCACATTCAGCTGCGCCTCGTCGAGCCTGTCGACGAGATCGGCGATCTCTTCGCCGGTGCGCGAGCTGTCCTCAAGCGTGACTTGCCCCGGATGCCATGGCAATGCCGTGCCGGCGTCGGCGGCGACCCGGACCGTCGGCTCGCCCCAGACCAGGGCGCGATGCCTGAGGTCGTCCAGCGCAGCGACCACGTCAGCCTGCGGGGCGCGGTCGCCGATCAGGGCCAGCAGCTTGGCGGTCGGCACCGGCGTGGTGTCGGCCTGTAGCACCAGTAGTGCGTCGAGCACCGCCAGCCGCAAGAAGTCGAGCTCGTCGGTGGCAGCCTTGACCGACTGGCGCGCCTGAGCGCGAGCGGCCAGTGCGGCGATACTGCCGGGCGGCGGCTGGGCAAGGTCTGGCCGCAGCTCTAGCAGCCGGATCAGCCGTTCGTCGGGCATGTCAGCAAGCCAGGACCCCAGCGGGATATCCGCGGTGTTGTCGGTCATTGCTGACCAGCGTAAAGCAGCCGGCAGACCCCAATGCGACCGTGCACAAGCGGGCACCGCGGAAAGCTCGCACGTGAACTCGGCTCGTGCAGCCTTGTGCACCGTGGGCGTGCGCGACCTGTCAGAATGTATCTCGTGGCTGACATCGCTGACGACAAGGCAAGCAAACCCAGATACGTCGACAACGGCTGGCCGACGACGGACCCAGACGACCATGCGGTAAGCGAACTCGCTTGCGATCGGACGGGTGCGTTATCCCCCTTCGGTGACGTGGCGTTCCCGGTGCCCTCCGACGACCTGCCCTACCTGCACCCGGTTACCGTCGTCAACCGCTAGGTCGGCAGCATGGCTGGGGCATCCAGGCCTGATGCGACCGGGGAGTCAGGGGAGACCCGCTCCGGAGTGCTCTCGCACGTGGATGAGCGTGGGACAGCGCACATGGTCGATGTCACCGGCAAGGGCGCCACTAACCGCGTCGCCGTTGCGGCGGGGGCGCTGCGCACGACGCCACAAGTGGTGGCGCTGATCTCTTCCGCCGGCCTGCCCAAGGGTGATGCGCTGGCTACCGCACGGGTGGCGGGCATCCTGGCAGCGAAACGCACCAGCGACCTGATCCCGCTGTGCCACCAGCTCGCGCTTACCGGGGTCGATGTCGATTTCACCGTCGGCGAGTCGGATATCGAGATCACCGCGACGGTGCGCAGCACGGATCGCACCGGCGTTGAGATGGAGGCGCTCACGGCTGTCAGCGTGGCCGGACTCACCCTCTACGACATGATCAAAGCGGTTGACCCGGCCGCCCGCATCGATGACATTCGGGTGCTCCGCAAGCAGGGTGGCAAAACCGCAACTTGGGTGCGGTGATGAGCGCCCGGTCCGCACGGGTGATCATCGCCTCGACCCGTGCGTCGGCCGGCGAATATCCCGATCGGTGTGGGCCGATCATCGTTGAATGGCTTGGACATCAAGGGTTTTCGGCTGTGCAGCCGGTGGTGGTGGCAGACGGGGAACCGGTCGGCGAGGCGCTGCGCGATGCGCTGGACGATGGAGCCGACGTCGTCATCACCTCCGGTGGTACCGGCATCTCGCCCACGGATAACACTCCGGAGCAAACCGTGGCGGTGCTGGACTACATGATCCCTGGGCTGGCCGACGCCATCCGCCGCGCCGGGCTGCCCAAGGTCCCCACAGCAGTGCTCTCGCGTGGTGTGTGCGGTGTGGCCGGCACGACGCTGGTCATCAACCTGCCGGGATCACCCGGCGGGGTACGCGACGGTCTGGCGGTGCTCGCCGATGTGCTCCACCATGCGCTTGGACAAATCGCGGGCGAGGATCACCAGCGATGACGCTGGTGCTACGTGCCGTCGTGACGGACCAGCCGATCTCTCTGGCCGAGCATGAGGAACTGGTGAGCCATCAGGCAGCGGGAGCCATCGTCGGGTTTGTTGGCGTGATCCGCGACCACGACGATGGACGCGGAGTGTCGCGACTGGAGTATTCGGCGCACCCGTCTGCCGCGCAGGTCTTTGCCGATGTGGTCGCCGAGGTGGCTGAACAGTCCACCGGGGTGCGTGCCGTTGCCGCCAGCCACCGGATTGGTGTGCTGCAGATAGGCGAGGCGGCCCTGGTGGCCGCAGTCGCCGCCGACCACCGACAGGCGGCGTTCGCCACTTGTGCCCAGCTGGTCGACACCATCAAGGCGCGGCTACCGGTGTGGAAGCACCAGTTCTTCGACGACGGAACCGAGGAGTGGGTGGGTTCGGCCTAACCAGCACGGCGACGAAGCTGGCCAGCGCTCAGCGCAGGGCGCCGGCGCAGGATTGTCAGGTGAGCGTGGACGGCTGCGCGAGTGCGTCCAGTGCATCGTTTCCGTGCACGTCCAGCCCCTGGATCGCTTGCCACAGTTGCTGGGTGTAGCCAACGCTCGAGGCCTGCTGTGGTGCAACGGGTGCGCCGTCGACGTCACCGGGCGGCGCCGGCGGCAAAGCGTCTGGCGGCGGCGCGGGTTGATCGTTGCCGGCCAGTTGAACCGGTGCAGGCGGGTCGGCCGGCGGCGGCGGAGCGTCTGGCGGCGGAGCGTCTGGCGGAGGTGCGTCCGGCGGCGGGGGGGTCAGCCACGGCAGGTCGAAGCCCGCCGGCGCGGGGAGGACCTCACGCGGGGTCGCGCCCGACAGCCCGTGACCACAGACGGGCCAGGCGCCACGACCCTGGCTCGCCAGTACTCGCTCAGCGATCGCGATCTGCTGGTCCCTGCTGGCCAGTTGGGCTGACGGGGCGTAGTCGCCGCCTCCGTGGGAGGCCCAGGTGCCCTGGGAGAATTGCAGGCCACCTTGGTAGCCGTTGCCGGTGTTGATCGACCAGTTGCCGCCGGACTCGCAGCTGGCTACTTGATCCCATTCGCCGTCGGTGGCGGCGGCCGCCTGGCCGGCGAGAGCGATGCTGCCGCCACCGAGCACTGCCCCGGTAAAGGCAATTTTGGCGACGCTGATATTCGAGGCACTGGGCTTACGGTGACGTCCAGTCATGCGCAGAGAAGATCCTCTCTCGTTCCGCGCCTACGAGGTCAGCTGTCGGGTTCGGGTTGGAGAGGCCACCCGGCCGAAGTCGTATTCCAGAGGGAAAGACGTCGGCTTCACCCCAAGGAGTCGCCACTGACTCCTAGTCCGATCACGGTGGACCGGTGGGTCCCCCGTCTCCATCCACTTACGATGTCCCCCGCCTACTGGATGGAGCTCGGCGCGATAGGGAGGGAGGAACGCCACTCGGAATGCTTGGCGAGCCTCCGGAGACGCTAGCGGCTTGCGTTGGTCTCGTCACGCTTAAAGAAACCCGGCGTTTCCTCCGCCGTCATCTGGCAAAATCCCAGGAAAGCAGCGGATCTGTGCAGGTCACAGCTGCCCGACATCGGACCGTGTCCGGGCCGTTATCCTTCCGTTACGTGAGATATGTCACAACGTCAGCCGCCGGCGAACGGCGGAAGCACGTCGATTGTGACGCCCGAGCGCAAGGCTGTGGTGTCATCGCGGACGGCGATTCCGTCACACAAATACGAGCATCGGCTCAACACTGCAGCCAGGCGAGCACCCCGGACGGCGAGGTCGCCGACCAGCTCGGCCACTGTGGCGCCTGGACGCAGTGTCACTGTTTCGGATTCGGCTCCAGCGGCTGCCCGCGCGGAAGCGAAGTAGCGGACCGTCACTTGGATTCCGCCCGGTTCTCCTCCTGGTTCGAAGGGGACTTGAGCTGTAGGGCTAGCCACCGATAGCGCTCATCGGGCGATCAGGCTGGATGAAGTCGGGGTCGTTGATGCCGTGGCCGGCAGGCTTGGCCCACATCGCGGCGCGCCAGGCCGCTGCTATCGCGTCGTCGTGCGCACCGGTGCGCAAAAGGCCCCGAAGGTCAGTCTCCTCGGCGGAGAAAAGGCAGCTGCGAATTTGGCCATCGGCCGTCAGCCGGGTGCGGTCACAGGTCGAGCAGAACGCGTGCGACACCGATGCGATTACGCCAAACTGGCCGGCCGGCGTATTTGGGCCCGTGTCGACCAGCCACAGCTCGGCTGGGGCCGCACCGCGCGGCGCCGGGTCTGGCCGCAGCCGGAAGTGTGCCCGCAGCGCCGCCAGCACGTCGTCGGCGCTCACGGCGGCGTCTCGGCGCCACTCGTGCCCGGCATCCAGCGGCATCTGCTCGATGACCCGCAACTGGTAACCATGTTCGAGGCAGAACCGCAGCAGCTCGACCACATCCTCGCGCCCGGTGGCGGGGTCGAGCACGGCGTTCACCTTGACCGGCGTCAGACCTGCTGCTTTGGCGGCGGCCAAGCCGGCCAGCACGTCGTCGAGCCGGTCTCGACGCGTAATGGCCGCGAAGCGGTCTCGGTGCACGCTGTCCATCGACACGTTGACCCGGTCCAGGCCTGCTTCGGCGAGAGCGACAGCGCGTCGGGCCAGTCCCACCCCGTTGGTGGTGAGCGAGATCTCCGGGCGTGGCCGCAGACGGGCTGTCGCTGCCACCACCTCTTCGAGGTGGCGCGCCAAAAGTGGCTCACCACCGGTGAATCGCACGCTGGTGACTCCGAGGCGGGTGACGGCGACGTACATCAGCCGGGACAACTCGTCTGGCCTCAGCAGTTGCTCGCCGGGCAGCCAGTCCAGGCCCTCTGCCGGCATGCAATAACGGCATCGCAGATTGCACCGGTCGGTCAGCGACACTCGCAAATCGGTGGCGACCCGTCCGTGTGTATCCAGCAGCGGGCCGTCGGTTGGTACTGGTGCCGCGACGGCGCGATTGTCTGCCCGCGTAGAGCCGGGCACCGTCGGTACACCTAGTGCGGTCAGTCTCATATGCGCACCCGGCCGAACTGGGACGGCGAGTCGACGGGAACGATTTCTTTGCCCAGCGGAAAAAGCGACACCGGGATCAGTTTGAGATTTGCCAGCGCCAGCGGAATGCCGATGATCGTGACCGCCATAGCTACCGCGCTTACCAGGTGCCCGATCGCCAGCCAAATTCCGAATAGCAGCATCCAGATGACATTGCCGATGAGGGAACCGGCCCCAGCATTGGGCTTGTCGACGATCGTGCGGCCAAACGGCCATAACGCATACGAGGCGATGCGCAGCGACGCGAAGCCGAACGGGATGGTGATGATGAGCAAGAAGCTGATTAGCGCCGCGACCAGGTATCCGGCGGCCATCCACAGGCCGCCGAATATCAGCCAGATGATGTTCAGGACCAGGCGCATATCTCCTCCAGCGGTAAGCATCAGGCTACCGAGGAACAGCTAAACGGGGGTGCTCGGCGGGCAACCACCCGAGTAGGATCAGGATCCGACATCGCGTCCTGCGCAGGCGGGACGCGTCTTGCATTGCCATCCTAATGATCCGTCAGACAAGCAGGTGAGACCAAGTGCCGACCGGCAAGGTGAAGTGGTACGACTCGGACAAGGGGTTTGGCTTCCTGTCGCAGGAGGAGGGGGAGGACGTATACGTCCGCTCGTCGGCGTTGCCCGCCGGCGTTGAAGCGCTCAAGGCTGGTCAGAAGGTGGAATTCGGCGTCGCTGCCGGTCGCCGTGGACCCCAGGCATTGAGTCTCAAGCTGATCGATCCGCCACCCAGCCTTGCCAAGACGCGCCGCGAAACTCCTGTCGAGCACAAGCACAGCCCCGATGAGTTGCACGGCATGGTCGAAGACATGATCACGCTGCTGGAGAGCGCCGTGCAACCCGAGCTGCGCAAGGGGCGCTACCCAGACCGCAAGACCGCACGCCGGGTCTCCGAGGTAGTCAAGGCAGTGGCCCAGGAGTTGGACGCCTAGCCCGGC
>Ga0209693_10000016_pt1 | contig 65160 bp, 65 predicted proteins | sample HubBroMetageWRM3_FD_188345 | JGI IMG/M metagenome (GOLD analysis project Ga0209693, IMG submission 188345) | Warmed soil microbial communities from the Hubbard Brook experimental Forest, New Hampshire - Hubbard Brook CCASE Soil Metagenome WRM 3... | ecosystem: Environmental > Terrestrial > Soil... | reverse complement strand
GAGCGGCGCTCGTGACCTCTGCCGAACCGGCCCCATTCCGCGAGGCGGTCGCGGCGATGACCGCTGTCACTGCGCGGCCGGAAATCGAGCTCGGTCCCATCCGGCCGCCGCAGCGCCTCGCGCCGTACAGCTACGCGCTGGGCGCCGAGGTCAAACATCCCGAACTCGACGTCGTTCCCGAACGTTCCGACGGGGACACGTTCGGTCGGCTGATCCTGTTGTACGACCCGGAAGGTGCCGAGGCGTGGGACGGTAATATCCGCCTCGTCGCGTACATCCAGGCCGATCTGGACTCGGACGAGGCCATCGACCCCCTGCTGCCAGAAGTGGCGTGGAGCTGGCTGGTCGAGGCGCTGGAGTCGCGTACCGAGCACGTCGTTGCCCTGGGCGGCACCGTCACCGCCACTACATCGGTGCGCTACGGCGACATCTCCGGGCCGCCACGCGCCCACCAACTGGAGCTACGGGCGTCGTGGACGGCGACCACTCCCGAGGTCGGCACCCATGTCGAGGCGTTCTGCGAGGTGCTGGAGCACGCCGCCGGTCTACCGCCGGCCGGGGTCACCGACCTGGGCTCGCGGTCACGCGCCTGACATGTGCGAACCGGCGGCCCACGGGCCTGACGGCACCGCGCCCGGCAGTACCGAACCCGAACCCACCCCGCTATTGCACCCGGCCGACGGGCTACCCGATCTCTCTGTGACCGTCGGCGAGATCGCGGCAGCCGCAGAACTCCTGGACGGCGGGCGCGGGCCGTTCGCGGTGGACGCCGAGCGGGCGTCGGGGTTCCGCTACTCCAACCGGGCCTACCTGATTCAGATCCGAAGGGCCGATGCCGGCACCGTGCTCATCGACCCGGTCAGCCACGGCGCTGACCCACTGACCGCGCTGGCACCCGTCGCCCGGGTACTCAGCAAAGACGAATGGATCCTGCACGCCGCCGATCAGGACCTGCCCTGTCTGGCCGAGGTAGGCATTCGGCCGCCCGCACTCTACGACACCGAGCTCGCCGGACGGCTGGCCGGGTTCGACCGGGTGAACCTGGCGAGCATGGTCCAACGGCTACTGGGATTCGGGTTGGCCAAGGGCCATGGCGCGGCCGACTGGTCCAACCGCCCACTGCCCATGGAGTGGCTCAACTACGCCGCGCTAGACGTGGAACTTCTCATCGAACTGCGTGCGGCGGTCGCAGGCATCCTTGCCGAGCAAGGCAAAACTGATTGGGCTGCACAGGAATTCGACTATCTGCGGACCTCGGGCGAAACGCCGCCGGCTGCGCGACGCGATCGCTGGCGACGAACATCGGGGATCCATAAGGTGCGTGACCGGCGAGGTCTGGCGGCAGTTCGGGAATTGTGGACGGCCCGCGATCGTGTCGCCCAGCGCCGCGACGTCGCGCCACGCCGCATCCTGCCGGATTCGGCGATCATCGACGCCGCTACGGCGGACCCGAAAACGATCGACGACCTTGTCGCATTGCCGGTGTTCGGTGGGCGCAATCAACGTCGCAGCGCCGCAATGTGGTTCGCGGCACTGCAAGCGGCCCGCGAAAACCGGGATCCGCTCGACGATGCCGAACAGCCGAATGGTCCCCCGCCACCGGCGCGGTGGAGCAGGCGGAAACCCGAAGCCGCCGCACGGCTGGAGGCCGCCCGGGCGGCACTGAGCGAGGTATCGCGGCGAGTGGGGGTTCCGGCCGAGAACCTGATTACACCCGACCTGGTCCGACGGCTGTGCTGGGACTGGGAGGTCGCCGCAGACCCGGTCGAGGCCGTCGAAGAATTTGTGCGTGCCGGCCGGGCGCGGCCGTGGCAGCGAGAACTGGTGGTAGCCGTTCTGGCTCAGGCGCTGCAGCCACCGGCGGACGCGGGCAGCGAAATCGACGCCGGCGCTGGAAACTCCGACTCAACCGGCCCGCCTAACGTCGATCTCGACGCTGACCGCTAGTCGAGATGCTCGCGGATCTCTGCTTCAGAATCGGAGCTGCCCAGCGCCGCAACCCAACCGGTGATTCGGCGGGCGACGTTCTGATCGGTGAGCCCCAGATCGGCGAGCACCTCACCTCGTGACGCGTGATCGTAGAACTCCTGCGGCAGCCCGACATCGCGGCAAGGCACGTCGATCTCCGCACGCCGCAGGGCGGCGGACACCGCAGAACCCACACCGCCGTTGACCCCGTTGTCCTCCAGCGTGACGAGCAGTTTGTGGTGGGCCGCCAGTTCGAGAACACTGTCGGATACCGGCAACACCCAACGCGGGTCGATCACCGTCACGCCGATCCCCTGATTGTGCAGCCGCTTGGCCACCTCCAAGGCCATCGGCACGAACGCCCCCACCCCCAGCAGCAGCACATCGTGGTTGAGCCCACCGGCGGGCAGCGCGAGCACATCCACGCCCGAGCGCCGTTCCAGAGCCGCGATATCTTCTCCCACATCACCTTTGGGGAAACGCAAGGCGGTCGGACCGTCGTCTACGTCAAGCGCTTCGCCGAGTTCCTCGCGCAGCCGGGTGGCGTCCCTGGGTGCGGCCACCCGGATGCCGGGCACGATATTCAGCATCGACAGATCCCACATGCCGTTGTGGCTGGGGCCGTCTGAGCCGGTAATCCCGGCCCGGTCGAGCACTATGGTGACGGGCAGCCTGTGCAACGCCACATCCATCATGATCTGGTCGAACGCCCGGTTGAGGAACGTGGAATAGATGGCCACCACCGGATGCATGCCGCCCATCGCCATCCCGGCCGCCGACGTCATCGCATGTTGCTCGGCGATGCCGACGTCGAACAAGCGATCCGGAAACTCTTGCCCGAACGCCGTCAGCCCGGTGGGGCCAGGCATAGCCGCAGTGATAGCCACGATGTCGCGGCGCTTTCTGCCGTAGTCGATGAGCGCCTCGGAAAAAGTCGCGGTCCAGCCCGGGCCCGCTACCTTGGTGGCTTGCCCGGTGGCCGGATCGATCGGGGCGGTGGAGTGCATCTGCTCAGCCTCATCGGCCTCTGCCGGCGCGTAACCCATCCCTTTACGGGTGACGACGTGCACGATCACCGGGCCGCCGAACCCCCGGGCACTGCGCAGTGCGACCTCCACCGCATGTTCGTCGTGTCCATCGACCGGACCGACGTACTTCAGCCCGAGATCGGTGAACATCAGCTGCGGCGACAGCGAGTCCTTGACGCCGACTTTGACGCTGTGCATGAAGTGATAGCAGAATTCGCCGACCAGCGGCACTGACCGCAACACCTCGCGGCCTTTTTCCAGCATCTGTTCGTAGGCAGGCTGCAGCCGCAGCGTGGCCAGATGGTTGGCGACGCCGCCGATCGTGGGGGCGTAGCTGCGCCCGTTGTCGTTGACGACGATGATCACCGGGCGATGGGAAGCGGCGATATTGTTCAGCGCCTCCCAGCACATACCGCCGGTAAGTGCGCCGTCCCCGACCACCGCCACCACGTGGCGGTTCCGGTGCCCGGTCAACTCGAACGCCTTGGCCAGGCCGTCGGCGTGTGACAACGCCGCACTGGCGTGGCTGGACTCCACCCAGTCATGCTCGCTCTCGGCGCGCGACGGATAGCCGGACAGCCCGCCCTTTTTGCGTAGACCTTCGAAGTCCGGGCAGCGTCCGGTCAACATCTTGTGGACGTATGCCTGGTGACCGGTGTCGAAGATGATGGGATCGTGTGGCGAGTCGAATACCCGGTGCAGCGCCAGCGTCAGCTCGACGACCCCAAGGTTCGGTCCCAGGTGTCCCCCGGTCGCAGCAACCTTGTGGATCAGGAACTCGCGAATCTCGGAAGCCAGATCGCCTAGCTGCTGTTGGGAAAGGTACTGCAGATCAGCGGGTCCGCGGATCTGTTCAAGCATCAGGCCAGTGTACGCAGCGACCGCCGGAACACGACCGGAAAAACTGACCGGCCAACCGTGCGACCGCTGCAAGCGAACAGGACTAACGGATCAGCAGCGCCACGCATTCGATGTGATGCGTTAAAGGGAACGCGTCGAAGACCTTGATCTTCTCGACGGCGTAGCCGTGCGCCTGGTACAGGCCGATATCGCGGGCGAACGATGCCGCTTCGCAGCCGATGTGCACCACCCGCGGGACCTCGGCGGCAGCCAGTAGGTCGATGACGTCGCGACCGGCGCCCGAACGCGGCGGATCCAGCACCGCCACCTCGGCCCTTGCGTGCTGCCCGGACAGAGTTCGGCGAACCGAATCGGTGATGACCTGTACCTGCGGCAGATCGGCCAGGGCGGCACGAGCGGCCCGCGACGCGGCGCGTGAGGTGTCGACTGTCAAGACCCGTCCGGACTCCCCTACCGCGTCGCCCAGCGCCGCGGCAAAAACACCCGCGCCGCCGTAGAGATCCCACACCGTCATGCCGGCACTGGGCTGCGCCCAGTCGGAAACCAGACTGCTGTAGACCTCCGCCGCCTGCCGGTGCGCCTGCCAGAAGGCCGTTACCGGCACCTGCCAGCTACGCGAGCCAACCCGCTGCACCGCCTCGTAGCAACCTTCCACCACCTCGGTCGCGGTCCGTTTACCCCGTCGCCGGGTGCACACCACATGGCGCTCGCCGTCGTCGTCGACGACCACGTAGAGCTGTGCGGCCGGCGCCCAGTCGATCTCACCCAGTCCGTCTACCATCCCGGCCGGCAGCTGTGCGCAATGCAGGTCGGTCACCAACTCGTCGCTGCGGTAGCGGTGAAAACCCGGACGACGGTCGGCCCCCACGTCGAGCCGGATCCGGGTGCGCCAACCGGTGGGGCCGGCCGTCGACAGCGGTTCGGCCCCAACGTCGATGCCACTCCACGAGTACCCGCCCAGCCGTTGCAGCTGATTGCCCACGACTTGCGCCTTGATCGCCCGGGCCGCCTCGGGGACGGCAAATGCCAGATCGCAACATCCGGCACCGTCCGCCCCGGCGATCGGGCACAGCGACGCCGTCCGATCAGCCGACGGCTCGATCACCTCGATAACCTCTGCGTGCCAATAAGAGCCGCGCTCCGCGGTGACGCGCACCCGCACTCGTTCTCCGGGCAGCGCGTAGCGGACGAACACCACCCGGCCTTCGTGGCGCGCCACGCAGCCGCCGCCGTTCGCCGGGGCGCCGGTGATCACGGTCAGTTCCCGGTAAGCGGGCGGTGAGGCCACCCCGGTGATCGGTTCGTTCAATTCCGGGGCTGATTCCCGGGTCAATCGAAGATCCCCCGGCGAGCGTCGCCCGGCGCCGCGTGCTGCGGTAGCGTCTTGAGTCGCTCCGCCGAATTCAATTGCCAGGGAACCGAGGTCACCATCACCCCGGGCATGAACAGCAACCGGCCCTTGAGCCGCAGTGCGCTTTGGTTGTGCAGCACCTGCTCCCACCAATGGCCGACCACGTACTCCGGGATGAAGACCGTCACCACGGTGCGTGGAGACTCTTTGCTGACCCGTTTGACGTAATCGAGTACCGGACGGGTGACATCACGGTACGGCGAGGCAATCACCTTCAGCGGCACGCTGACATTGCTGAGCTCCCATTTGTGCACCAGCTCACGGGTTTCCGCATCGTCGACGCTGACAGTGAGGGCCTCCAGCGCATCTGGGCGGGTTGCTCGCGCGTAGGCCAGCGCGCGCAGCGTGGGCAGATGCAACTTCGACACCAGCACCAGGGCGTGATTGCGGCTGGGCAACACCACCTCGTGTTGGGCGGCCTCCTGCTTCGCCAATTCCCGGTCGACGGTGTCGTAGTGCCGGCGGATCAGCTTCATCATCATGAACAGCACACTCATCGCGACGACAGCGATCCACGCCCCGGCGAGAAACTTGGTGATCAGCACAACGAACAAAACCACGCCGGTAGACAGCAAGCCGACCGTATTGACCACCCGCGAGCGCATCATCTTGCGCCGCATCCGCGGGTCGGTCTCGGTGCGCAGTAACCGGGTCCAGTGCCGGACCATGCCGATTTGGCTCAGGGTGAAGGATATGAACACGCCGACGATGTAAAGCTGGATTAACGCGGACAGCTCCGCACGGAACGCAATGATCGCCATCAGAGCCGCCGCCGACAGGAACAGAATTCCGTTCGAGAACGCCAATCGGTCTCCGCGGGTGTGCAGTTGGCGCGGAAGGTAACTGTGCTGTGCCAGCACCGAACCGAGCACCGGGAACCCGTTGAACGCAGTGTTTGCCGCCAATACCAAGATGAGCGCAGTGACCGTGGCGATGAGCAGAAACCCGATGTGGAAGCTGCCGAACACCGTCTCCGCCAGCTGCGTGACGAGGGTCTTCTGGTAGTAGTCCCGAGGCGTACCCGTCAGCTGTGTTGCGGGATCGTCGGCGAGCTGAACGTTGATCTTCTGGGCCAACACGATGATGCCCATCAGCAGAGTCACCGCGATTGCGCCCAACATCAGCAGGGTCGTCGCCGCGTTGCGCGACTTCGGTTTCTGAAACGCCGGCACGCCGTTGCTGATCGCCTCGACACCGGTCAGCGCCGCGCAGCCCGAGGAGAAGGACCGAGCCACCAGGAACGCCAATGCGAAACCGATGACCTGACCGTGCTCGGCGTGCATCTGGAAACCGGCGGATTCGGCCCGCAGCGGATTACCCAGCACGTAGATCCGGAACAGCCCCCAGCCGATCATGACGACAATGCCGATGATGAACGCGTAGGTCGGGATGGCGAACGCCGTCCCGGACTCGCGGATTCCACGCAGGTTCAACGCCATCACGACCACGATGGCGGCCACGCAGAACCACACCTTGTTTTCGGCCACGATCGGGATGGCAGAGCCGATGTTCGACATCGCGGAAGCAGTCGAAACGGCAACGGTCAGAACGTAATCCACCATCAGGGCACTGGCGACGACAAGACCGGAATTGTCGCCGAGATTGGTGGTGACCACCTCGTAGTCGCCTCCGCCGGAGGGGTAGGCGTGCACGTTCTGCCGGTAGCTGGCCACCACAACCAGCATGACCGCGGCCACTGCCAGGCCAATCCACGGCGTCAGTGCATACGCGGTCACACCGGCCACCGAGAGCATCAAGAAAATTTCCTCGGGGGCGTAGGCAACCGAGGACAGCGCATCGGAGGCAAACACCGGCAAGGCGATCCGCTTGGGCAGTAAGGTGTGACTTAGCCGGTCGCTGCGAAACGGCCGACCGATCAGCAACCGGCGCGCTGCAGTTGAAAGTTTCGACACGAGAGCCAAGACTAAGCCCACCTGCGCTATGAAGCGTTCCGTAGGCGAGAATGCCCGGGGACCGAAATCGGCCGGCCAACGTCGGTGTCGATGGAACAATACGCGCGGGGCTGCGCCGAGAGGACCTCAAGTGCGGGTGGTTGTGATGGGGTGCGGCCGGGTGGGGTCGTCGTTGGCAGACGGGCTGTCCCGAATCGGCCACGATGTCGCCGTCATCGACCGCGAAAGCACGGCCTTCAACCGGCTCAGCCCGGAGTTTGCCGGCGAGCGGGTGCTCGGCCAAGGATTCGACCGCGATGTCCTACTCAGCGCAGGCATCGAAGGATCAGACGCGTTCGCCGCGGTGTCATCCGGGGATAACTCCAACATCATCTCGGCGAGACTGGCCCGGGAGACCTTCGGCGTGCAACGCGTCGTCGCTCGGATCTACGACGCCAAGCGCGCTGAGGTCTATGAACGCCTCGGCATCCCCACCATCGCCACCGTGCCCTGGACCACCGATCGCCTTCTCAATCTGCTGACCCGGGACGGCGAGACCGCCAAGTGGCGCGACCCGACCGGCACCGTGGCCGTCGCTGAGGTGGACCTGCACGAGGACTGGGTTGGGCGCCGGGCTACCGAGCTGGAACAGGCCACCGGCGGCCGGGTGGCCTTTTTGATCCGATTCGGAACCGGTGTGTTGCCGGAACCCAAGACAGTCATCCAGGCCTGCGATCAGGTGTACCTTGCCGCGATATCCGGCCGCGCCGCCGAGGCGGTGGCCATCGCCGCCCTGCCGCCCAGTGAAGACCTCGACTCAGGAGCCGGCCGGTGAAACGGGGCGACGACCAAGATGCCGGCCCGACCGGTCTCCACGCCGGGACTCAGGAGTGGCGCACATGAAAGTAGCTGTCGCCGGGGCCGGCGCGGTCGGCCGCTCGGTCACCCGCGAGCTGGTCGGCAACGGCCACGAGGTGACCCTGCTCGAGCGCAACGCCGACCACATCGACGTCGACGCCATCCCTGCGGCGCACTGGCGTCTTGGCGATGCCTGCGAACTGAGCCTGCTGGAGTCCGTACACCTCGAGGATTTCGACGTGGTGGTCGCCGCAACCGGTGACGACAAGGCCAATGTGGTGCTAAGCCTGCTGGCCAAGACCGAGTTCGCGGTGCCCCGCGTGGTGGCGCGGGTCAACGACCCGCGCAACGAATGGCTGTTCACCGACGCATGGGGTGTGGATGTGGCGGTGTCCACTCCGCGCATGCTGGCCTCGCTCATCGAGGAGGCTTTCGCCGTGGGAGATCTGGTGCGGCTGATGGAGTTCCGCCGGGGTCAGGCCAACCTGGTCGAGATCACCCTGCCTGACGACACGCCGTGGGGCGGCAAGCCGGTGCGCAGACTGCAGCTGCCGCGAGACGCCGCGCTGGTGACGATCCTGCGCGGGCCGCGTGTCATCGTGCCGGCGCCCGACGAGCCGCTGGAAGGCGGCGACGAGCTGATTTTCGTCGCGGCCACCGAGGTGGAAGAGGACCTGAGCAAGCTACTGCTGCCGAGCGCCGACCCGATTGATGATTAGTCCCGGCTGATGTCGGTCTGGGCGCCGGCGTCGGTTTCGTCGGGCACGGCACGCTTAACGGCCTTGATCGCCGCGTACGTCACCAGGGCGGCGATCGCGGTCAGTGGCCAGCCCATCCCGATGCGCGCCACCCCTAGCCAGCCGGTCTGATCGGCGTCGTAGAGCAGCCGCTGGACCACGAACCGGGCGACGAACACCAGCACCCAGCCCAGCGAGGCGATGTCGAACGCGTGTACCGCGCGGGGCACGTCGCGCCAGCTGCGATCCCGCCCGCTGGCCCAGCTCCACGCGTAGCCGACCAGGGGCCGGCGGATCAGGACCGACACCGCGAATACCACCGCCCACAGCAACGACATCCAGATGCCCAGCAGAAAGTAACCCTTGGTGTGCCCAACCAGGTAGGCGATCAGCGCGCAGATGGCGACGCCGAAGAAACCCGAGAACGCCGGCTGTACAGATTCCCGCCGAATCATCCGCCACACCAAGACCAGCGCGGCCACGCCGAGCGCGGACCCGATCGCGGGCAGTAAACCGAAGAAGCCCGAAACCAACACGAAGGTCACCACGGGCAGCGATGAGTAGATAACCCCGCTCAACCCGCCTAGCTGTGCCAGCAGGCGCTCTGGGCTAGTGCGATCAGTGGTTTGGTTACGGAGGGTCACCGCTGAATTTCGTAACGCGGGTTATAGATGGCTTTGGCGCCATTCTCCAGTTTGCCCAGGCGACCCCGCACCAGCAGCGTACGGCCCGAGTCGATGCCGGGTATCCGGCGCTGACCCAGCCAGACCAGCGTGACTGTGTCACTGCCGTCGAACAACTCGGCGCGGACCCCGCCCGCGCAACCCTTGCCGTTGCATTCCACGCTGCGCAAGGTGCCGACCATCGTGACCTCTTGGCCGCGCTCGCAATCGATCACACGTTGCGCGCCGGTGCTGGCGACCTCGTCGGACAACTCCTCGAGGTCGCGTTGGTCCGGGTCCTCCGTCAACCGACGGGTGAGCCGACGCAAATATCCTTGGGCCCCCATGGCCGCTCCTGACACTGCTGAAAAAGCTATCGGCGCTTCATTTATGCCAACGGCCACCGTAGACCTCTTGGTTCCCCGGCGCCACACAGACCAGACCATGGTGTTGGAGCAGCTTTGTGCGACCGGCAATATCAGGGGGTGGCTGTCGATCTGCGCGGTGTCACGATCGTGTTGTTACCCGGAACCGGTTCCGACGACAACTACGTTCGTCGTGCGTTCTCCGGTCCCCTGCAGGGGTTCGGCGCGGTCTTGGTGACGCCGCCGCCGCAACCGGATCGTTTGATCGACGGTTATCGGTCCGCCCTGGACGACGCCGCACGCGCAGGCCCGATCGGCGTCGGCGGCGTCTCGATCGGCGCCGCGGTGGCGGCGGCATGGGCGCTGGACCATCCCGCTCGCGCCGTGGCCGTCCTGGCCGCGCTGCCGCCCTGGACCGGGGCACCCGGCTCAGCGCCCGCCGCGCTCGCGGCCCGCTATTCGGCATCCCAGTTGCGTACCGAGGGTTTGGCGGCGACGACGTCACAGATGAGGGCGTCCAGCCCGTCCTGGTTGGCCGAGGAGCTGACCCGATCGTGGCGGGTTCAGTGGCCGCAGTTGCCCGACGCAATGGAGGCAGCGGCGGCCTACATCGCACCGAGCTACGCCGACCTGACCCGGCTGGCCGCGCCCCTGGGGGTAGCTGTCGCCGTCGATGATCCGATTCACCCGCTACAGGTCGGTGTCGATTGGGTCAGCGCCGCGCCGCACGCCGCCCTGCAGACAGTGACTCTGGATCAGATCGGCGCGGACACCGCCGCGCTGGGTGCTGCCTGCCTGGCCGCCCTCGCCCGTAGTTGGTTTTGATTTCGGGCCGCTTTTTGATTTTGGGCCGCTTTTTGGGCCGCTTACGCGACTAGCCGCCGGTCGTGGTGCGCAACTGCTGCATCGCAGATCCCTCGGCACTGCGGCGTGCAGTCGGCTCGTTGGGCGGCTGCTGCTGCCCCTCTGCCTGTCCGGAGGCCTGCTGTGCGGCCGCGGCCTCTCTCAGCTGGTCCGCCATGGGCTCGGGCAACTGCACCGGCAACGGCGTCCGCACCGGCAGCGGTGTATCACCGCGGCGAACCACGGTGTCCGCCAACGCCGTTCTGGCTTCCTCGTGCAAGGCTTCGATGGTTTCGTGCGGGCCATTCACCACGCAGCGGACCATCCAGCGGTAGCCGTCGACCCCGATGAAGCGCACCACGCCCGAGGCGACGCCGACCACTTCTCGACCCCACGGACCGTCCTTGATGCTGACCTTGGCCGAATCCTTGCGCAACGAATCGGCGAGCTCACCGGCTACCTCACGCCATAGGCCTGTCGTCTTCGGTGCCGCGTAGGCGGCAATGGTGAAGCGCCCGTTAGGAGTAACGACCCAGACAGCGCTCGGCACCCCGCTCTCGGTCAGCTCGACCTGCAGCTGACCGGCCTCCGGCATCGGGATCAGCACCGAGCCCAGGTCCAGTCTGGCCAGCTCTGCATCCTTGGGGTCGTCGAAGTCGTCGATGTCGAACGGGCCGTCGGCATCTTCGGCCGCTACGGCCTCTACCGGCTCCTCAGCGGCTTGTTCGTCGCCAACCGCCGCCTCGGCGACCTCTGCGTCCGGGTCGGACTCGCCGGTCGGGCCGACCGGCGTTCCTGTGCTGTCGTCTTTGCCTGAACGTCTACCGAATGCCATCACAAGCGCCGCTCTCCCCCGCGAGCGGGTGGTACCCCCACCTCATCGCGACTCCCTTCTGCATCGTCGCCGGCGGTCACAAACTCGCATGTCCTCCGGAGGAACCGTGGCCACCGTCGCCACGGGATGTTTCGGCCAGCCCGGCCTCGTCGAACGACGAGACCTCAGCCAGCTCAACCAACTCGACCCGCTGCACCAGCAACTGGGCGATGCGGTCACCGCGGTGCACCACGATCGGCGCGGCTGGATCAAGGTTGATCAGCGCCACCTTGATCTCCCCGCGATAGCCCGCGTCGATGGTGCCCGGGCTGTTGACGATCGAAAGCCCCGCACGTGCGGCCAAACCCGAGCGCGGGTGCACCAATCCGACCATCCCGTACGGGATGGCGACCGCCACACCTGTCCGCACCAGGGCACGATGCCCAGGTGCCAGCGTGACGTCTTCTGCGCTGTAGAGATCGATCCCGGCGTCGCCGTCATGAGCACGGCTGGGCAGCGGAAGCTCGGGGTCGAGCCGAAGAATATGCAGACTGGTCGACACGGGGCCACAGACTACCCTTGACCGCGTGTCCGGTTCGCGCGTCGCGCCGCACAGTGTGCGATATCGCGAACGACTGTGGGTGCCATGGTGGTGGTGGCCGCTGGGCTTTTCGCTGGCAGCGCTCATTGCTTTCGAAGTGAACCTGGGGGTTGCCGCCTTACCCCACTGGTTACCGTTCGCAACGCTGTTCATCGTGGCAGCCGGGGTGCTGCTGTGGCTGGGCCGGGTTGAGATCCAGGTCACTTCAGGCTCAGAAGGGGCCCAACTCGAGCTGTGGGCCGGGCAAGCGCACTTACCCGTCACCGTGATCGCCCGGTCCGCCGAGGTTGCGCCCTCTGCCAAGTCCGCGGCACTCGGCCGCCAGCTCGACCCGGCGGCCTTTGTGCTGCACCGGGCATGGGTGGGACCGATGATTCTGGTGGTCCTCGATGACCCAGACGACCCGACACCGTACTGGCTGGTGAGCTGCCGTCACCCGGAGCGGGTGCTGTCGGCATTACGAAGCTGACCGATCAGGCTGCGCAGTCGGTACAGATCATCACACCGTTCTTTTCGCTGGCCAACCGGCTGCGGTGCTGCACCAGGAAGCAACTCGAGCAGGTGAACTCGTCAGCCTGCTTCGGAACCACCCGAACCGAAAGTTCCTCGCCAGAAAGATCGGCGCCAGGCAGTTCGAAAGACTCAGCGGATTCGGATTCGTCAACGTCGACCACGGCCGATGCCGCTTCGTTCCGTCGTGCTTTGAGCTCCTCCAGCGAGTCCTCCGAGACGTCGTCGGTCTCGGTGCGCCGTGGAGCGTCATAGTCGGTCGGCATCGTCCTATCCCCTGTCCTATCCCCTCACATGCCCGCGTACCTCAAGCAAGCTGTTGTACCAGCGTCGAACGCATCCACCAAACGATTCGTGCCCTAATCGGGGTTGATTAAAGTGTGAGTTACGTCACACCCGCAGGTTGACACTTGTCTTCGGCCTAAAACAGTGCGTTTTGCGAGCGACTAGAGTGCAGTCGTGGTCGCACAAATCACTCAGGGTACCGCCTTCGACAAGCATGGTCGGCCCTTTCGGCGACGCAATCCCCGGCCGGCCATCTTTGTGCTGGTGTTCCTGGTGTTGGTGAGCGGCGTGGTGTGGATCGTCGCCCTGACGCGACCCGTCAAGGTTCGCGAGGCCGAAGTATGTAACCCGCCTCCACAGCCAGCCGGGTCAGCACCGGCCCAGCTCGGTGAGCAAGTATCGCGGACTGCGATGACAGACGTCACACCCGCCAAACTCAGCGACGCCAAGGTCCGCGTTCTCAACGCCAGCGGCCGGGGTGGGCAGGCCGCCGACGTCGCCGGCGCGATGAAAGATCTGGGCTTCGCTGCGCCAACCGCGGCTAACGACCCGATTTACGCCGGCGCCAAGCTGAACTGCCAAGGCCAGATCCGCTTCGGCACCGCCGGCCAAGCCACCGCGGCCGCGGTGTGGCTGGTCGCACCGTGCACCGAACTCTTCAACGACAACCGCGCCGACGACTCCGTGGACCTGGCCGTGGGCACAGAGTTCAGTGCACTGGCGCACAACGAAGACATCGATGCAGTTCTCACCAGCCTGCGCCCCGGCGCCACCGAGCCGTCAGATCCCATCCTGCTGTCCAAGATCCACGCCAGCAGTTGCTGATTCGGCGCCGGCCCACCGTTGGAGTCAGTTCAGTAGGGGATCGGCTCGAGTCCGTTGCACCGTGCCAGGGCGGCCAACAGCTGGTCGGCAATTCCAGGCGCGGCGGCCATCACCAATCCGGCGCCCGATCCGGCCGAGCCCGCCGGTCCGTTCTGTGGGGGTAACACCACACGGGCCCCCGCCTCCGCTGCGATCACCGCGCCCGCCGCGCAGTCCCACACCTGCAGCCCGTGCTCATAATAGGCATCCAGCCGGCCCGCCGCGACCATGCACAGGTCCAGCGCCGCAGAACCGATGCGACGCACATCGCGGACCACAGGCAGCATTTGTGCCAACAACGCCGCTTGAGTGGTGCGACGCCGCGTCGAGTAGCCAAAGCCGGTGCCCAGCAACGCCATCGACAAATCGTCGACGGCGGTGCAGCGCAACGCGTGCGTCCCCTGCTCGTCGGTGACGTGGGCGCCGAGGCCACGCGCCGCCGAATACACCCGACCGGCGACGACGTCAGCGACCGCGCCGGCCACCGACACGCCGTTAACTTGCACTCCGACCGACACCGCGTAGGCGGGGATGCCGTAGACGAAATTCACCGTGCCATCGATGGGGTCAAGCACCCAGGTGACCGCATCTGAAGACGTGGCCCCCAAATCGCCGGCGTCGGCGGGCCCGCCGCCCTCCTCCCCGAGAATCGGGTCCCCGGGCCGTAATTGAGCCAACCGATCGCGCAATAGGCGTTCTGTCTCGGTGTCGACCACGGTGACCGGATCGGTCGGGGTGCTCTTCGACCGCACCGCGCCACTGACTTGGGCATTCAGGGCGCCCGCGTGGGCGCCGAACACCTCGGCACGACGGCACCGCACGAACTCGGCACCCTCGGCGGCCAGCAGTTCGGCCACAGAGCGCAGCCGCGCGGGCTCGCTGTCAGGTCGGGTCACCGGTCTATCGCATCACAGTCGCCACCAGGCCGTCAGAGCCCCTGAGCGGAGAAGGCCGGCAGGGTCAAGCCCAAAGTCCTTAGCGGGCGCGGCCGGCATCCGCACCAAGCTAAGGTGGGCCGACAGCCAAGTCTTGCCCAGGAGATTCGATGACCAGCACCGACTCGCCCACGGATACGCCGACGGCCGACGCAGCCAATGCCACACCGGCGCGCCGTGGATTCGGCGTAGACGTCGGCGGCAGCGGCATCAAGGGCGGCATCGTCGACATGGACACCGGACAGTTGATCGGCGACCGGTTCAAGCTACCGACGCCGCAACCAGCCACGCCCAAGAAGGTTGCCAAGACCATCGCAGACGTCGTCAACGAGTTCGGATGGACCGGTCCACTGGGGGTGACCTATCCCGGCGTCGTCACCGACGGCATCGTCCAGACCGCGGCCAACGTAGACCAATCCTGGATCGGGACCAACGCCAGCCACATCATCGGCGCCGAACTGGACGGCCAGCAGGTCACGGTTCTCAACGATGCCGACGCGGCCGGGCTTGCCGAAGAACACTACGGGGCTGGAAAAGACAACTCAGGCTTGGTTGTGCTGCTGACATTCGGCACCGGCATCGGTTCCGCGCTCATCCACAACGGGACGTTGATACCCAACACCGAGTTCGGCCATCTCGAGGTCGGCGGTAAGGAGGCCGAGCAACGAGCGGCGTCGTCGGTCAAAGACAAGAACGACTGGACCTACGAAAAGTGGGCCAAAGAGGTGACGAAAGTCCTGGTAGCCATCGAGAACGCGATCTGGCCCGACTTGTTCATCGCCGGCGGCGGCATCAGCCGCAAAGCCGAAAAATGGCTGCCGTTTCTGGAAAACCGCACGCCGGTGGTGGCCGCTGCCTTGCAGAACACCGCCGGCATCGTCGGCGCAGCCATGGCTGCCACCGCCGACGTGACCCGCTGAATTTTGCCCGGTGGGACGGTGCGAGCTCGCACTGTCGTTACAATGGTGCACGGCGGTCGCCCGACCGATACCGCGCGCTAGTCACGCTGATATCAACGCCGACATTCGACATAGCAGACACTTTCCGGTTAACCATGCCCAAACCCACCGGAAGTGAATCCAACCGAAGGGGTGTATGTGGCTGCGACCAAGACAAGCCCGGCAACCGATGAGCCGGTGAAACGCACCGCCACGACGTCTCCAGCGTCCCCCGCTAAGCGATCGGCGGCGAAGGCCGCCAATGGCTCTGCACCTGCAAAGCGGGCCACCAAGACAGCATCGCGGGCCGGCAAGTCGACCACCCAACCTGAGGTCACTGAGGTCAGCCGGACCAGCGATACCACCAGGAAAACCCGCGGCTCGGCCAAGACCGCCGAGACGAAGTCTTCCGGGGCACCGTCGGCCCGCGGGACAAAGGCGGCGGCCACGACCGCCGATGACCTCGAGGCTGAGCCGGGCATCATCGACCCGAATGACGCCGTCGAAGACCTCGACGTCGAACCGGACCTCGAAGCTGTGCCTGCCGAGGACCTCGACATCGAGCCCGCCGACCTCAATCTCGATGACCTGGAGGACGTGGCACCCGATGTCGAGCAGGTCGACCTCGTGCCCGGCGACGCAGAGGACCGCGAAGATGGCGCGGCCATCCCAGCCGTCGCGACCGGCGCGACGCCCGCCGAGGACGACGAGGATATCGCTGAGCCCACCGAAAAGGACAAGGCCTCCGGCGATTTCGTCTGGGACGAAGACGAGTCCGAGGCGTTACGTCAGGCTCGCAAGGACGCGGAACTCACCGCATCCGCAGACTCGGTTCGCGCTTACCTCAAACAGATCGGCAAGGTGGCGCTGCTCAACGCGGAGGAAGAGGTCGAGCTGGCGAAGCGCATCGAAGCGGGCCTATACGCCACGCAGCTGATGACCGAGCTGACCGAGCGAGGCGACAAACTGCCCGCCGCCCAGCGCCGCGACATGGTGTGGATCTGCCGCGACGGCGACCGGGCGAAGAACCACCTGCTGGAAGCCAACCTGAGGCTGGTGGTTTCGCTGGCCAAGCGTTACACCGGTCGCGGAATGGCGTTCCTCGATCTGATCCAGGAAGGGAACCTGGGCCTGATCCGCGCGGTCGAGAAGTTCGACTACACCAAGGGGTACAAGTTCTCCACCTACGCGACGTGGTGGATCCGCCAGGCCATCACCCGTGCCATGGCTGACCAAGCCCGCACCATCCGCATTCCGGTGCACATGGTCGAGGTGATCAACAAGCTCGGCCGTATCCAGCGCGAGCTCCTGCAGGACCTGGGCCGCGAGCCCTCGCCTGAAGAGCTGGCCAGAGAAATGGACATCACACCCGAGAAGGTGCTGGAGATCCAGCAGTACGCCCGCGAACCGATCTCGTTGGACCAGACCATCGGCGACGAGGGCGACAGCCAGTTGGGCGACTTCATCGAAGACAGTGAAGCGGTGGTGGCCGTCGATGCGGTGTCGTTCACTTTGCTGCAAGACCAGCTGCAGTCAGTGCTCGAGACGCTCTCGGAGCGCGAAGCAGGCGTAGTACGGTTACGCTTCGGCCTCACCGACGGCCAGCCTCGTACCCTTGACGAGATCGGCCAGGTCTACGGCGTGACCCGCGAACGCATCCGCCAGATCGAATCCAAGACCATGTCGAAGTTGCGGCACCCCAGCCGTTCTCAGGTTTTGCGCGATTATCTCGACTGAGCCAACCGGCTCAGCGCTACTCCGGAAAAGCGCGTAATCTCCTGTCGTCCAACGTATTTCGTGACAGGGTCGTCGGGGACTACGCTGCGGCGGCTAATGTGAGTGCATGTCAGCCAACCGCAAAGTTGTTTTGTCGGGGTCCGAATTCGAATCGGTGGTCGGTTACTCGCGTGCGGTGCGTGTCGGCCCCCACGTGGCGGTAGCCGGGACAACCGGCACTGGACCGGCAGGTGATATCGCCGCTCAGGCCCGAGACGCTTTGCGCCGCATCGAGCTGGCGCTCGAGCAAGCCGGCGCGGCGCTCACCGATGTGGTCCGTACCCGCATCTACGTGACCGATATTTCGCGCTGGCGCGAGGTTGGAGCAGTGCACGCACAGGTCTTCGGTGACGTGCGTCCCGCCGCCACCATGGTCGAAGTCTCGGCGCTGATCACACCCGAGATCTTGGTGGAGATCGAAGTTGACGCTTACTTAGCCGAGTCCTGAGATCCCGCGACCGGCGGGAAACTGCCATCAGGCCCCGGCAGGTAAGCGGTTACCCGGATCACCGCGCGCACTGGTAGCGGACCGTACAGATGCGGGAACAGCATCGACTCCGGATCGGTCGCTACGCCCGGCTCCCAACGCACTGGTGAGTCCAGCAACGCCGGGTCGATTTGCAGCAGCACCAGGTCGGCCCGGCCGCGGTAGAGCCGATTAGCCGGTAGATGTACCTGCTCAGGCGTCGATAGATGGATGAACTGGGTGCCGGCGCCAGAGACCGCCGGGCGAATGCCGCCGCGGCGGCGGGCAGTCGACCACTCGTCGATCCCGCAGAGATGAACCAACACGCCGCGATGCACCAGTACGCCAGGAGCAGGGGTCACCTCAGCGAGCCTCCCGGAAAGTCGTCAGAAACGCGTGAGAAACGACACACCCGATAACGATCGGGGAACAACGCAAAAACCCCATACGTCTGAGAGAGTGGATACACGAGAACGGAGAAGCCATGAATGCAACTCTGACCATACCCGAGCTGACCAGAGCAGACCGCTGCGACCGCTGCGGTGCCGCAGCTCGCGTACGCGCCAAGCTGCCTTCCGGAGCTGAGCTTCTCTTCTGCCAGCACCACGCGAACGAGCATGAGGCGAAACTGACCGAGCTGGCCGCCGTGTTGGAGTTCAGCGGAAGCTAGGCGGGCCGAATAACTCACCCGATGGCGGGGTGGGTGACAGTCATCGGTCATGCTGGACTGGTATGAGCGGTCACGTCGCAAAGCCGTCGCGCCACCACGTGTGGCGAATCAGTTTAAGGACACTGTCAAAGAGCTGGGACGACTCGATCTTCGCCGAGTCAGCGCAGGCCGGCTTTTGGTCGGCGTTGTCGTTGCCGCCGCTGTTGCTGGGGATGCTGGGCACTTTGGCCTACGTGGCGCCGCTGTTCGGCGCGGATACTTTGTCCAGTATCGAACATCAGGTGATTTCGACCGCCCATAGCGTGTTCTCCCCCAGTGTGGTCAACGAGATCATCGAACCCACGATTCGTGACATCGCCAACAACGCACGCGGTGAGGTGGTGTCGCTGGGTTTCTTGATCTCGCTCTGGGCGGGATCGTCGGCGATATCGGCATTCGTCGATTCTGTGGTCGAAGCGCATGACCAGACGCTGTTGCGCCATCCCGTGCGACAGCGGTTGTTCGCGCTGTTCCTGTACGTGGTGGGGCTGATTGTCATAGTCATGACCGCGCCCTTAGTGGTAGTGGGCCCGCGCAAGGTGGGAGAACACATCCCGGTCGGCTTGTCCAACGTGCTGCGCTACGGCTACTACCCGGCGCTGATTCTCGGCCTGCTGCTCGGGGTCATGATCTTGTACCGGGTGTCGCTGCCGGTACCACTGCCATCGCATCGGCTGATCTTCGGCGCGGTACTGGCGACAGCGGTGTTCGTGATCGCCACACTGGGCCTGCGGATCTATTTGAGGTGGATTACCAGCACCGGCTACACCTACGGCGCGCTGTCCACGCCGATCGCGTTCCTGTTGTTCTCGTTCTTCGGCGGTTTTGCGATCATGCTGGGCGCCGAACTCAATGCGGCCATTCAGGAGGAATTCCCGGCACCGGCGACGCACGCCCACCGGTTGCGCAACTGGCTGGTGTGGCGCGCGCGTGCGGTCACACAGCCCAATTCGGCTCCGGATCCCGCCCGAGAGCCGCGCGATGTCGCGACGGCAGAACCGCCGCGCTGATCAGCCCTTCTTGAGCTGCTCGTAGATCTTCTTGCAGTCCGGGCAGACCGGCGATCCCGGCTTAGCGGCGCGGGTGACGGGAAATACCTCACCGCACAACGCGACTACGTGACTACCCATCACCGCGCTCTCGGCGATCTTGTCCTTCTTGACGTAGTGGAAGTACTTCGGAGTGTCGCTGCCGGTCCCGTCGTCGGCACGTTCGTCGGTGTCGGTGCGCTCGATGGTCTGGGTCTCCATACCCCACATTGTGCCTCCTGACTCCGCCTGAAAGTGCGCTAGGCCGGAATCCGTCACGTGTGGGACAGTGGAGTGATGAAGCGCGGCTCCGAGCAGGGGTTCGGTGACAGTTTCGCAGACGGCTTCGACGACTTCGACAACAAGGGCCGGCCGGTGCTCATCACTGGCGCTGCGCCCTCGTACGAAGAGCAGCATCGCGCCCGGGTGCGTAAGTATTTGACCCTGATGGCGTTTCGGATTCCAGCACTCATCCTGGCTGCCCTGGCATATGGCGCCTGGCACAACGGTCTCATCTCATTGCTCATCGTGGCGGGGTCGGTGCCGTTGCCATGGATGGCCGTGCTGATCGCCAACGACCGGCCCCCGCTGAGTTCCAACGAACCTCGACGGTTCGACGATGCGCGGCGGCGCACTCCGCTGTTCCCAACGGCCGAACGGCCGGCACTTGAGCCTCGACGAGACCCGACACCGCAACAGGAGTCACCTCCTGGCCCGGAGCACTGGGGTTAGTCGGATTGGGCTCGGATTAGGCACAGCCGGCCGGGGTTCCGGCAAAAGCGCCGCTCGCCCGACTTCTCAGGACATTCTCAGGTCGTCGGCACATTTCAGCACGTCAAAGCGTGTGAGATGAGGGACGGGCGGGAACTCTGAGGGCGAATCTGTCGTTAAACCACATGACAGGACAAGCCTATTGGGAGGTCGCTATGGCGAACGCCACCACAAGCCGGTTTGACGGTGATCTGGATGCTCAAAGCCCAGCAGCGGACCTAGTGCGCGTGTATCTGAACGGCATCGGTAAGACGGCCTTGCTCAACGCCGCAGGCGAGGTCGAACTGGCCAAGCGCATCGAGGTCGGGCTTTACGCCGAGCACCTGCTGGAAACCCGTAAGCGCCTCGGCGAGAACCGCAAACGCGATTTGGCGGCCGTCGTGCGCGATGGTCAGGCAGCGCGGCGCCACCTGTTGGAGGCGAACTTGCGCCTCGTGGTGTCGTTGGCCAAGCGCTACACGGGTCGGGGAATGCCGTTGCTGGACCTGATCCAGGAGGGCAACCTCGGCTTGATCCGCGCGATGGAGAAGTTCGATTACACAAAGGGATTCAAGTTCTCGACGTATGCCACCTGGTGGATCCGTCAGGCCATCACCCGCGGCATGGCCGACCAGAGCCGCACCATCCGGCTACCTGTTCACTTGGTTGAGCAGGTCAACAAGCTGGCGCGGATCAAGCGGGAGATGCACCAGAACCTGGGACGCGAAGCCACCGATGAGGAACTCGCCACCGAATCCGGCATCCCGATCGAGAAGATCAACGACCTGCTGGAGCACAGCCGCGACCCGGTGAGCCTGGATATGCCGGTCGGCTCCGAGGAAGAGGCCCCGTTGGGCGACTTCATTGAAGACGCCGAGGCCATGTCCGCGGAGAACGCGGTGATCGCCGAGCTGCTGCACACCGACATCCGCAGTGTGCTGGCCACTCTGGACGAGCGTGAGCACCAGGTGATCCGGTTGCGCTTCGGTCTGGACGACGGCCAGCCACGCACCTTGGACCAGATCGGCAAGCTGTTCGGTCTGTCCCGCGAGCGGGTCCGTCAGATCGAGCGCGACGTGATGGGCAAGCTGCGCAACGGCGAGCGCGCGGATCGGTTGCGCTCTTATGCGAGTTGAGACGCCGGCCGAGGCTGCCAGTTAAGGTCGCCAACCACAGCTAGGTAGCAGACAGTATGCCCGCCGTCCAACGGCGGGCATACTGCTTGCCTGGGAGCGTTAGCAACCATTCGCGCAACTGGCCAAGTAGACTCATCGGCAATGGAGGGTTGGTGAATGAACGACCTGGTCGATACCACCGAGATGTACCTGCGGACCATCTACGACCTCGAGGAAGAGGGCGTTACCCCGCTGCGTGCCCGGATTGCAGAGCGGCTCGATCAAAGCGGACCGACCGTCAGCCAGACCGTATCCCGTATGGAGCGCGACGGGCTGCTTCACGTGGCCGGCGACCGCCACCTGGAGCTCACCGATAAGGGCCGGACGCTGGCCATCGCCGTGATGCGCAAGCACCGGCTCGCCGAGCGGCTGCTGGTCGACGTCATCGGATTGCCCTGGGAAGAGGTGCACGCCGAGGCATGCCGGTGGGAGCACGTGATGAGCGAGGACGTCGAACGTCGGCTGGTGAAGGTCCTCAACAACCCGACTACTTCCCCGTTCGGCAACCCGATTCCGGGTCTTTTGGACTTGGGCGTGGGCCCGAGGTCCGGCGCTGGGGACGCCGACCTCGTGCGATTGACCGAGTTGCCTGCCGGCTTTCCGGTAGCGGTGGTCGTCCGCCAACTCACCGAGCATGTGCAGGGCGACATCGATCTGATCACGCGGCTCAAAGACGCCGGCGTCGTGCCTAATGCTCGAGTCACTGTCGAGACCAGCGCGGTCGGCGGCGGCGTGACCATCGTGATACCGGGCCACGAGAACGTCACCCTGCCGCACGAGATGGCGCACGCGGTCAAAGTTGAGAAGGTCTGACTCGTCTCGCGACGGTGCGGGCCTACCCTGCGCGTCGGCCGAACGCCCGTCGCGGCGGTAGTCGCACTCCGAGTCGCTTGGCCAGCCGGTAGCCGGTGACCGCGAGTTCACGAATGTGCTCAGGCCGCAGACCGGACTGCAATGCCCTGTCCAGCATGCCGGCCATCCGATGCTCCGGCTCGCAGCGCAGTGCGGCTTCCAGCGACACCCCGGCCAGCGGCCCGTCCCCGCGGGCGTAAGCGCTGAACGCAAGCAGCACCAGCGCCTCGACCCGCCATGGCTGGGGCAGGGTGCGCGACAGTGCCACCCACAATGACTCGGCTTGCGCGGCGTTCTCGCCAACCGCGAGGGCATACAGGGTGTCGCGCACCTGCACGTCGCGCAGCGCGCAGCCCAGCTGCACCAGTTGGTTGTCGGGCAAGGATTGTCCGCCGGCGACATGGGCGGCGGCGGACATCGCGTTCTCCACGTCGCGGCGGCTACAAGCCGCAGGATCCGCGTAATGGGCGACCTCGCGCACAGCCGCCTGTTGTTGGATCGCACCGGCCAATTCAGCACTGTGCGCAGGGTCCTCGACGGCGACGACCGCCTGCAAGTCAGCGCGCCGCGGGTAGAGCCGCCGACCGTCCAGCACCGCCGCCGCGGCCAACGGCGACGCCGAGGGATCGTCGACGTCGCCGGCAGAACCGCAGCCGTCGGCACAATGCCAGCGCCCACCCAGGGCTACCCGATCTACCACGTGCGCTGCCCACAGGTCGATATCGCGCTGCGACAACGCCTCCCTGAGTACCTCGCACAGATGGCGGTGCTCCTCGTTGCACCCCGGACACTGCGCGCCGTCGGCGTCGACGATCACTGCGATCGCGGCTTCGGGGTCGGCTGCGGCGGCAACCTCGACGAGTTGCCCAATCCGGTCGACGAGCCCCTCGCAGAGGTCGACCCGCATCACCGACCCCATTCCGCCGTCCTCTAAGGACACCAGCACGAGTGAAGTTTCCGGTACGAACCCGAGAACGGCGGGTAACGCGGCGATCAATGCCCCGGGGCGGTTGAGTTCAAAGTCAGGTCGATGCTTGTTCATAAGCGCCAACGCTGACAACCGGCACCGTCATCGGGTGCTCGCGCAGCCTGTTCGAGCCACGCCTCTGGGGAGAAAGTCGCGACTGTGAGGCCTTATCGTCTATCTCATGGGTTCGATGCGGGAGTACGACATCGTCGTTATTGGTTCAGGGCCGGGCGGGCAGAAGGCAGCGATCGCCGCAGCCAAGCTGGGCAAGTCCGTCGCGATCATCGAGCGCGCCGGGATGCTCGGCGGGGTCTGTGTCAATACCGGCACAATCCCGTCAAAAACGTTGCGCGAGGCGGTGGTCTATCTCACCGGGATGAGCCAGCGCGAGCTCTACGGTGCGAGCTACCGGGTCAAGGACAAGATCACCCCGGCCGACCTGCTGGCGCGAACCCAGCACGTGATCGGCAAGCAGGTCGACGTGGTGCGTTCGCAGCTGATGCGCAACCGGATCGATCTGATCGAGGGTCACGGCCGCTTCATCGACGCGCACACCATCCAGATCGAGGAGGACTCGCAGGCCGAGCGAATTACCGTCAGCGCCGATTTCATCGTGATCGCCACTGGCACTAAGCCGGTGCGGCCGTCCGGGGTGGAGTTCGACGAGAATCGGGTGCTGGACTCTGACGGCATCCTGGATCTCAATTCGCTCCCTGCGTCGATGGTCGTGGTCGGCGCCGGGGTCATCGGGATCGAGTACGCCTCGATGTTCGCCGCTCTGGGCACCAAGGTGACCGTGGTCGAGAAGCGGAACGACATGCTGGACTTTTGCGACCCGGAGATCATCGAAGCGCTGAAGTTCCACCTGCGCGACCTGGCGGTTACTTTCCGGTTCGGCGAGGAGGTGACCGCCGTGGACGTCGGGGCCGCGGGCACCGTCACCACCCTGGCCAGCGGAAAGCAGATACCCGCCGAGACGGTGATGTACTCCGCCGGCCGCGAAGGCCAAACGGAGCATTTAGGGCTGGAGAACGCGGGCTTGGAAACCGACCACCGCGGACGGATTTTCGTCGACGACCACTTCCAGACCAAAGTCGACCACATTTACGCCGTCGGCGACGTCATCGGCTTCCCGGCGCTGGCCGCGACCTCGATGGACCAGGGCCGGCTGGCCGCCTACCACGCGTTCGGCGAACAATGCGACGGCATGACCGCGCTGCAGCCGATCGGGATCTACTCGATTCCCGAGGTGTCCTATGTCGGGGCCACCGAGGTGGAACTGACCAAGGACTCGATCCCGTACGAGGTGGGGGTGTCCCGGTATCGTGAGCTGGCCCGCGGTCAGATCGCCGGCGACTCCTACGGCATGCTGAAGCTGTTGGTCTCCACCCACGATCGCACGCTGCTCGGGGTGCACATCTTCGGCACCAGCGCCACCGAAATGGTGCACATCGGTCAGGCCGTGATGGGTTGTGGCGGCACCGTCGACTACCTGGTCGACGCGGTGTTCAACTATCCGACGTTCTCCGAGGCCTACAAGGTCGCCGCGCTGGACGTGACGAACAAGATGCGCGCGCTCACCCAGTTCCTCCGCTGACCCCGATATTTGGCGGACGCCGAGCTAGCAAGGGTCCTCGACGTCGTTCGGCACGGGATCGCCGGGGCCGCCGGCATCGGCGCGAGTCAGTAGCTGCGCAGTGTATTCGTCGAACGGCGCAGAGTACGAGACGTTCTCGGCGCACCCACCACCTTGAAGACCCCCGATCAGCCCGGTGATCGTGGTGCCGCTTACCCACGGCGCGCCGCTGGTGCCACCGACCAGACCTTCGCAAGCTAGTGACGGGAACCCGCTGTCGGTAACACCGGTGGCGGCCTGACAGCCGATGGGTGAGCCACCCACGCCCGACGGGTACCCCATCACGGTGACGCGACTGCCGGAAGTGGGCGCCTTGCCCAGCGACAGGGCCAATCCGATGTGCGACTCCACCGACCCCCCGCGCGCGCTGCTGACCCGGGCGATCGCGTAGTCGGCGTGGGGGTCCTTGCCGGCAATCCAGCGTTGATCGAGGTAGACGGCGTCGGCCGTCCACACATCAGTGGGCGCCGCATCACCGGCGAAACCGGGGGCAAAGGCGACCTGGGACGCGCCGGCCAGGCAGTGGGCGGCGGTCATCACCAGGTTGCCGCGCGCGGAATGCACCACCGAGCCGGTGCAAACATGCATGGGGCCACCGTTCAGGAAGATCGGGCCCACGCGCAGGTCCGGGTCCATCGGACCCGCAACCGCCCCGTGCCGGGGGTCACTGAGCCGCTGTACCGGATAGCTGATCCGCGTTGTGGACACACTGGGATTCGACGCATGAACCCCGGGCCGGGCACACGACGTCAGCAACGTCGCCACGCCGATCAGCGGGCAAAGCAATACCGTCGATATGCGCATCGATTCCCATCATGCCTGAACGCGCCGTGGTTCAACGGGTTCAAGTGTGCCAATACATTCCCCGGCAAATTCGCCGCCATCCGAAGTGTTCCACGCAGATTGCGCGTTATTGCGCTGAGGGCATAAGGGCAAGCGGCGTTGGTGTTCAATTCTTGGTGCTGGTTGATTCGGGGGACACTGGTTAGGGCACCCTGGAGAGACCCCCGACAGGAGGCAACCCCGATGTCCCACCATCAAGACCCCGGCGACGATTATTACCAGCCAGGGCAGCCCGGCATGTACGAGCTTGAGTTCCCGGCGCCCAAGTTGGTGGCGTCCGACGGTCGCGGCCCGGTGTTGGTGCACGCGCTGGAGGGCTTCTCCGACGCCGGCCATGCAATCCGGCTGGCCGCTGCCCACCTCCGCGGGGCCCTGGACACCGAGCTGGTCGCGTCCTTCGCGATCGACGAGTTGCTCGACTACCGCTCGCGGCGACCGGTGATGACCTTCAAAACCGATCACTTCACCCATTACGACGATCCAGAGCTGAGCTTGTACGCGCTGCGCGACAGCATCGGCACCCCGTTTCTGCTGCTGGCCGGCATGGAACCGGATCTGAAGTGGGAGCGGTTCATCACCGCGGTGCGGCTACTGGCCGAGCGCCTGGGCGTACGGCAGACCATCGGCCTGGGCACCGTCCCGATGGCGGTTCCGCACACGCGGCCGATCACACTGACCGCGCACTCCAACAACGGGGATTTGATCGCTGATTTCCAGCCGTGGATCAGCGAGATCCAGGTCCCTGGGAGCGCGTCCAACCTGTTGGAATACCGAATGGCCCAGCACGGGCATGAAGTTGTCGGGTTCACCGTGCACGTCCCGCACTACCTGACCCAGACCGACTACCCTGCCGCCGCTCAAGCGCTGCTCGAGCAGGTGGCCAAGACCGGGTCGCTGGAGCTACCGCTGTCGTCGCTGTCCGAAGCAGCGGCGGAGATCCGTGCCAAGATCGACGAGCAGGTCGAGGCAAGCGCCGAGGTGGCTCAAGTGGTGGCCGCGCTCGAGCGCCAGTACGATGCCTTCATCGACGCTCAGGAAAATCGATCGTTGCTCGCGCACGACGAGGATCTGCCTAGCGGAGACGAGCTTGGCGCAGAATTTGAGCGATTCCTGGCCCAGCAGGCAGAGAAAAAGTTCGACGACGACGACCCGGCTTGAGCTTTCCAAAACGCCCCGATGCCGGCCCGACAATGAGGTTGGCGAGATGACCGAGCGGCAGCGACGCAACCTTCGCCCGGTGCGGGAAGTGACTGCGCCTTCGCTGCAGTTCCGCACCATCCACGGCTATCAGCGGGCGTACCGGATCGCCGGTTCCGGGCCGGCGATTCTGCTGATCCACGGCATCGGCGACAACTCCACCACCTGGAATACCGTGCAGGCCAAGCTCGCCCAGCGATTCACCGTCATCGCCCCGGACCTCTTGGGCCACGGGAAGTCTGACAAGCCACGCGCCGACTACTCGGTGGCCGCGTACGCGAACGGGATGCGTGACCTGCTCAGCGTGCTCGACATCGAGCGGGTGACCATCGTGGGTCATTCGCTTGGCGGCGGGGTCGCGATGCAATTCGCCTACCAATTCCCGCATCTGGTTGAACGGCTCATTCTCGTCTCCGCCGGCGGCGTCACCAAGGACGTCAACGTCGTGTTCCGGTGCGCCTCGTTGCCGATGGGCAGCGAAGCGCTGGCGCTGCTGCGGTTACCCCTGGTGCTGCCGGCAGTTCAGGTAGCCGGGAAGTTGTTGGGCGCGGCGCTGGGAACCACCGGCCTGGGCCGCGACTTGCCGAACGTACTCCGGATACTGGATGACCTACCGGAACCGACTGCCTCGGCGGCGTTCACCCGCACCTTGCGGGCAGTGGTGGACTGGCGCGGGCAGATCGTCACCATGCTGGATCGATGTTATTTGACTCAAGCCATCCCGGTGCAGATCATCTGGGGCACAAAGGATGTGGTGGTGCCCGTGCAGCACGCTTGGATGGCGCACTCGGCCATGCCCGACTCCCGGCTGGAGATCTTTGAGGGCTCCGGCCATTTCCCGTTCCACGACGACCCAGCCCGGTTCATCGACGTCGTCCAGCGCTTCATCGACACCACCCAGCCCTCCGAATATGATCAGACCGCTCTTCGTGCGTTGCTCCGCACCGGCGGCGGCGAGCGGACGGTTACCGGCTCGGCCGACACTCGCGTCGCGGTGCTCAACGCGATGGGTGCCGACGAACGCAGCGCTACCTGATCATCGCTGGCCAACGACGTTGTGACACAACCGAGTTGTGATTTCAGTGCTTTCGGTGCAAGACCGCGGCAAGGTGATCCTGCAGGGGTTGGCCGACCGCACTCATCTGCACCGAGTACGAGAGTTCGTCGCCGTCGATGCGGAGGGAACGCCCAAGCGCGGTCACCTCTTTGGCGGTCGGGGCCAGTCCGATCGCCGTCGTGGACAACGCAAGTTCGATAACATCGCCGGTCACCGTATACGCGCCCACTTCGATTTCGGTGATGCCGTTCGGGTGGGCCAGAACGAGCTCAACGCGACCCGGTTGCGGGACCCGAAGATACCCCGTCTCGGCGTGTAATGGTCTGCCGTCGGCTACCGCCCTGGTCTTCTGCGCGTAAGCCAGAAATGGTTTGCCCAGATGGGAAAACACCACTTCCTCGAGATACTCGAAAGGCTGGATCGTCGGGTACTTGCCCGCCCCCTGACCAGCCCAGCTACCCAGCAGTGGTGCCAGCGCCTCGAGATCAGGGTGCAGCTCGGGGAGCATAGGAACAGCCTAGTCAGCCCGCCGGCCCAATTGCGCCGGGTTTTCCGCGATGCACTGTCAGCTCGGAGTGGATACGTTGCGGTGTGCGCGGAGCGCTTCGATCTCGCGCTCGAAATCATCCGCCGACGAAAAGGACCGGTATACCGACGCGAACCGCAGGTAAGCCACCTCGTCAAGGTCACGTAACGGCCCCAGGATGGCCAGGCCGACCTCGTGGCTCGGGATCTCGGGCGACCCCGCAGCGCGCACGGTGTCTTCCACCTGCTGGGCCAGTAGATTCAGCGCATCCTCATCCACCTGGCGACCCTGGCATGCCCGGCGAACACCCCTGATGACCTTCTCCCTGCTGAAAGGCTCGGTCACACCGCTGCGCTTGACCACGGCCAGGACCGCGGTTTCCACGGTGGTGAACCGTCGCCCACACTCGGGGCAAGACCGCCGGCGCCGAATGGCCTGGCCTTCATCAGTTTCCCGGGAATCAATCACCCGCGAGTCGGGATGCCGGCAGAACGGACAGTGCATGACCGCTCCTTCGCCGCGCCGACATTGAGCTACCGAAATCCACCCTGAGAGTACCTGCGCGTTCCCCCGCAGGGCCAATACTGACCCGTTCCGGGTGCGCTCACTGCATGGAGAACCGGGAGGCATTGGCGCAGGGTGATTTTCGCAATAGGCCGGGACGCCGTCAGCCGACCGGTGCGATCAGGGTCTGGCCTGCGACCAGTGTTGGCGAGCCCAGGTCGTTGAGTTCGCGGATGCGTTCGACAACCTTCTGTGCGGGCGCATCAGGTGCCACTCGCGCAGCCACGTCCTGAAGGGATTCCCCGGGTTCGACCCGCACGACAGCGAGCTGGTCGGGTACGTGAGCAGCCGGACCGGTGGACTCACCGTTGGCCAGCTGCCCGAAATGGGCGACCAGGCCGAGCCAGAGTGTGATTATCCCGGCAAGCACGGCCAGCCCCACCGTCGTCGCGAGCGTGACCGGACGCCTGCTGTGCGGAGCGACCGATATCGCGACGCCGGTGCCGCGGTACCGCGGTGGCGCGCCCGCCGGCCTCGTCGGGCCAGGTCTGCGGGATCGGATCAGCCTGTCGCGGCTGTCGCGAGGCCGCTGGACCGGCACGTTGATCGAGCGCCGAACGTTGCTGGTACGCGGTGAGACTGTGTGGATGAGTGTCATGTGCGTTCCTCCGATCGACTGAATTCTCGCTCGCGTGTTCGACTATATCGCTCGTGTGTTCGAAGGCCGAACATTTGATCGAAGCGTGTCGGACGAGCAAAACGCTAGACCACACCACCGACAAAGTTCGTCGGTCGTTGTCACTGCCATGGAGCACAAGTACCCCGTATTGACGCGAGTTACACGTTTGTTATTCCCTGGTTCCCGGGCCGGACGCGGGCCCGCGACACGCCCATCGAACACATGTTTGATTCTTGGCTCGCGGGCCGCTACATTCAATGCCATGAGCGACAGCAACGACACCTCATCCGCCCGCGCGGACGGCCGTTTGCGTTCCATCGATTCATCGCTTACCGAGCGGCAGCGCACCATACTGAACGTCATCCGCGCTTCGGTCACCAGCCGCGGATATCCACCGAGCATCCGGGAGATCGGCGACGCGGTCGGTCTGACGTCGACATCGTCGGTTGCTCACCAGCTGCGCTCCCTGGAGCGCAAGGGGTACCTGCGTCGTGACCCGAACCGCCCGCGGGCCGTCGACGTCCGGGGTGCCGACGACGCCCTGGGTGCACCACCGGTCACTGACGTCGCCGCGTCGGACGCCTTGCCAGAGCCCACTTATGTTCCCGTCCTGGGGCGCATCGCGGCCGGCGGGCCGATCCTTGCCGAAGAAGCTGTCGAAGACGTCTTCCCGCTACCGCGTGAGTTGGTCGGCGAGGGCACGCTCTTCTTACTCAGGGTGGTCGGCGAGTCGATGGTCGAGGCCGCGATCTGCGACGGTGACTGGGTGGTCGTGCGGCAGCAGAACGTCGCCGACAACGGCGATATCGTCGCGGCCATGCTTGACGGTGAGGCCACAGTGAAGACGTTCAAACGCGCGGGCGGTCAAGTGTGGTTGATGCCGCACAACCCGGCGTTCGATCCCATCCCCGGCAACGACGCGACCGTGCTCGGCAAGGTCGTCACCGTGATTCGCAAGATATAGCGCTGGGCAGCGCCGCCGAGCAGTTCCTGGCTTAGTCGGCCTTGATGAAGCCGTTGGCTTGCGCGACTTCTTCGCTGGACAACCAGACTTCGGCGATGGTGTCGTCGTAGAGCGCGCTGCTGGGCGTGTAATACAGGCCAAATTGCGCACTGGCCTTGATGGGGTATCCGTCAGGCGGCTGGTACGGGTCGTCCAGCGGCAGGTGGATCGTCGGGCGCCCATCCGGGCCTGGTCCCGCGCTCGTTGTTCCTGGAGTCAGTTCTGCAGCATCTTCGGGTGCCGCGGCCGCATGGCGCCCGCTTCTCGCCTCGGCAGCCGAACCTGCTTCGTCCGAAATGTCGGTATCCCCAGCAGAGGCTTCGGAAAACCCGACATCCGGTGCGGTATGTGGAACGGCGAAATCCGGATAGGCCTGCTCCGGATAGCCCTCGTCCGGATAGGCCTCCTCCGGATAGCCGGCGTCCGTGTAGACGCCATCCGGCGCGCCGCCGGCGTCGGGATAGGCGGCGTCCGGTGCGGGCGAATCGTAACCGGCGTCGGCAAGAACGGCTTCCGAAACGACGGGGGTGGGCGTGGTGTCGACCGCGTCGGGATCTTGCTGTTCGAGCCGGAAATCCTCCTCGGATCCGGGCGACGCGTCGCCACCGTAGGTCTCGGCGAGTGCGACATCGTCGGCCCTGCTGCCACGTTGCCAGCTGACTCTCGCCGCGGCATCCGCTGGCAGCTGTTGTTCCGGTGGATGCAGGTCGCCGTATCCGAAGTGCTCGGTGGTCAGATCGTCGTCAGGTCCCCAGTGCCCGTCATCTGCGGCGTCGTAGCCAACGTCCTCGAGATCGGGCGGGTAGCCAACAGCGCTGCTACGGGCGGCGCGACGACGGCGGCGCCAGCCGAACGCCACCAGCCCCAACAACACGACCAGTATCAGCAGCGGAACGCCGGCCAGCACGTACCACCAATGCCACGCGAACTTCTTGGCGTGCGACGGCGTCGCCGAGTTACTCGGCTGGCTCTGACCCGCCACCTGCAGGCCGGACAGCAACGGCGCCAGGTTAGCCGGGTCGGTGGTGAACGTGTTTTTCGCGCGGTTCCACGAGATCTTGCCGCCAGTGAACTTTTGTGAGACCACGTCGCCGTCCACCGCCTGATCGCCGAGTGGCGCGCCCAGTTTGCCGGTGGCACCGCGGAGCTTGTCCCACGCGGCCTTCATGGCTCCACGCACGACGAATGCACCGTGGTCCGGGGTCCAGAAGATCACTGGCTTGTCGGCGGCCGAGAACGTGACGATCCGGCTGGACGGTGCGATACCGCCGTCAGCCTCGTTGCCGGTGGGGAAACCCAGGTCGCTGCCGACCGGGCCACCCAGCGACTCGTACTTCGCCAGGATGTCGCTCTCGACGGCACCCGCGCCGGTGGCCGGGCTGAAATACACCTTGCCGCCAGCGAAGTCCTGGACAATTCCGTCACCGCCGATGGAATACTGCCCGCCTTGCTTGGCCCCCAGCGGACCGCTGGAGCCACCGGCCGCACGCCAGGCCATGCTGATGGCCGCGGTGGGGTCGTTTGGCACCTGGAAGCCTTTGAGCTGGTCGGCAAGCATCGCCGGGTCGGTGGTGAACTCCTTGGTTTTCGTATTCCAGGAGATCTGACCGCCGCTGAACTTCTGAGCGGAGACGTCGCCGTCGTAGGTTTCATCACCGACCGGGGCACCAAGAACGCCGCCTGAGCTGCCGAGTTTGTCCCACGCGGCGTTCAGCGCCCCGCGCACGACGAACGCACCGTGGTCAGGCGTCCAAAAGATCACCGGCTTGTCGCTGGCCGAGAACGTAGCCACTCGGCTGTCGGGCCCGGCCAGACCAGGAACTTCGCTAATCGTCGGGAATCCCACATCGCTGCCAGCCGGGCCGCCGAGTGACTCGTATTTGTCCAGGATCGGCCCGTAAAGGAATTTGGCACCGGTAGCCGGGGTGAAGAACATCCTGCCGCCGTCGAAGTCCAGGGCGAAACCGTCGGCGACCGGGTAGACGTCGCCCTTCCTGGCGCCGAGCGGTGAACTGTCGCCACCGGCCTTCTCCCAGGCCGCCATGATGGCCGCCTCGGCATCGCCTATCGGAGACGCCGAGGCAGCAGGCGCCAGCAATGCGACGGCCACCGCGGTGGTCGCCAAGCTGATCAGCGCACGCCCCAACAGCTTGCGCAACTGACCTCCCTGCCCGTTCACATAGCCTCCTGGGCCCCTCGGCCCGCCGGATAGGCCACTATCTGTGACCATGCCCGTATCCCGCAGACCCTGCGAGCGGGTAGTACCCCGACCACGGTCCGTATTATCGCTGGGCTCGCATAACTCTGCTCCAGCGAAGGACAATTGCGAAGTAATTTCGCGAATAGTGCGAAAACGGATACCGCGCCGATGTCGAAATGATGCCGAGTCACGCCCGTATCGCGATCGGGGTCCGCGAGACCACATGTGCTGACGGTACGCGAGACCGTCAGCCGGTCAGCGATCTACCCGAAAATCGCTCGGTATCGAATATTGCTGCCTGCCACCCGAGCAAATGTCGTCTTTCCGATCAGCGTCGGTGATTTCGCCGTACCGGCGCTGACCGGCCAAAATTGTCACTGCACAACAGCAGGATTGCGTTCTGGCAGGCTAGACGCCCAGGCTGCGACCGATGATCTCCTTCATGATCTCGGTTGTGCCACCGTAGATCGTCTGCACGCGAGCATCGAGATAGGCACGGGCGATCGGGTATTCGCGCATGTAGCCGTACCCACCGTGCAGCTGTAGACAGCGGTCGATCAGGTGCACCTGCTTCTCGGTGGTGTACCACTTAGCCATTGCGGCCTGTTCAGCGGTCAGCTTCCTGTCGAGGTGCAACCGGATGAACTCATCGACCATCATGCGCACCACAGTGGCCTCTGTGGCCAGTTCCGCCAGTACGAAACGGCTGTTCTGGAAGCTGCCGATCGGCTTGCCAAAGGCTTTGCGCTCCTTGGTGTATTGCAGTGTCAGTTCCAGCACCTGCTCCATTGCCGCGGCCGCCATAACCGCGATCGAGATCCGTTCCTGCGGCAGGTTCTGCATGAGGTAGATGAACCCCAGACCCTGCTCACCAAGGAGGTTTTCGGCCGGAACCTTAACGTCGGTGAACGACAACTCGGCCGTGTCCTGCGCGTCCAGCCCGATCTTGTCCAGATGGCGGCCGCGTTCGAATCCCGCCATCCCGCGTTCGACGACGAGCAGCGAAAAGCCCTGCGCGCCTTTGTCCGGATCGGTCTGCGCTACCACGATCACCAGGTCGGAGTTGATTCCGTTGGTGATAAATGTCTTTGATCCGTTGAGCACGTAGTGGTCATCCTGCTTGACTGCGCGGGTCTTGATGCCCTGCAAATCGCTGCCGGTTCCCGGCTCAGTCATCGCGATCGCGGTGATCAGCTCGCCGGTGCAGAATTTGGGTAACCAGCGCTGCTTCTGCGCTTCGGTCGCCAGGTCCAGCAAGTATGGCGCCACGATGTCGTTATGTAAGCCGAAACCGATCCCACTGTAACGCCCGGCCGTGGTTTCTTCGGTGATGATCGCGTTGTACCGGAAATCGGGGTTACCGCCGCCCCCGTACTCCTCAGGCACGGCCATGCCGAGGAAGCCCTGTTTACCGGCCTCGAGCCACACGCCGCGGTCGACGATCTTCGCCTTTTCCCATTCTTCGTGATAGGGCGCGACGTGCCGATCGAGGAAGCCCCGGTAGGACTCGCGAAACAATTCATGCTCGGCCTCGAAAAGAGTGCGCTGGTACTTGATGGCACTACTCATAGACAACCTCCGCTAACCTCCGGGCGAATGGGACCTCTGCCCGCCAACTTATACCAACCGGACGGTTGGTTGGCAGCTGGCCGGGCTGCCCCGGGGTCGCGGCTAAGAGTCCTGATCGCCGGCCGTGGAGAACTGCCTCAAGCTGGCGGCCAGCGCCGCCGGAACCCGGGCCTTGATCCGGGTGCCCTCCGGGTGGTGCTCCGCCTCCTGCACCCGCCCATCGGCGTGCACCCGGGCCACCAGGTCGCCGCGCTGGTAGGGGATCACCACGTCCACAGCGGTGTCGGTGGGACCGGCGAGCTCGGCCATCCGCCGCCGCATCGCGTCGATACCTTCGCCGGTGCGTGCGGAGACGAACACCGCACCGGCCAGCCCGTGCCGAAGCTTGGCCAGCATCAGATCAGTTGCGGCGTCGACCTTGTTCACCACCAGCAGCTCAGGCGGCGGATCGGCCCCGCGGTCGGCGATGACTTCGGAGATCACCTGGCGCACCGCATTGATCTGGGCCAGCGGGTTGACGTCGGAGCCGTCGACGACGTGCACCAACAAATCGGCGTCGACGACCTCCTCCAGCGTGGAGCGGAACGCCTCGACCAGCTGAGTGGGTAGGTGCCGCACAAAGCCGACCGTGTCGGTGAGCACGAACGGCCGGCCGTCATCGAACTCCGCGCGACGGGTAGTGGGTTCCAGGGTGGCGAACAATGCGTCCTCTACCAGCACACCGGCCCCGGTCAGCGCGTTGAGCAGGCTGGACTTGCCCGCATTGGTGTAGCCGACGATGGCGATCGACGGCATGTCGCTCGCCAGCCGTCGACCGCGCTGGGTGTCACGCGCCTGTTTCATGGCCTTGATCTCGCGGCGCAGCTTGGCCATCCGCTCGCGGATGCGGCGCCGGTCGGTCTCGATCTTGGTCTCACCGGGACCGCGCAGGCCCACCCCTCCGCCACTGCCGCCGGCGCGGCCACCGGCCTGCCGGGACATCGACTCACCCCAGCCGCGCAGCCGCGGCAGCATGTACTGCATCTGAGCCAGCGACACCTGCGCTTTGCCCTCCCGGCTGGTGGCGTGCTGGGCGAAGATGTCGAGGATCAGCGCGGTGCGGTCGATGACTTTGACCTTCACCGCCTTCTCCAGCGCGGTCAGCTGCGCCGGGGACAGTTCACCGTCGCAGATGACGGTGTCGGCGCCGGTTGCCAAGACCACTTCACGCAGTTCGGCCGCCTTGCCCGAGCCGATGTAGGTCGACGGGTCGGGTCGGTCGCGGCGCTGGATGAGGCCTTCGAGTACCTGCGAGCCGGCGGTTTCAGCCAGGGCTGCCAACTCGGCCAGGCTCGCCTGGTTGTCAGCCGCGCTGCCTTCGGTCCACACTCCCACCAACACCACACGTTCCAGCCGCAGCTGGCGGTACTCGACCTCGGAGATGTCGGCCAGTTCGGTCGACAGCCCGGCCACCCGGCGCAGTGCCGACCGGTCTTCGAGGGCGAGTTCGCCAGTGCTCGGTACTGAGTCGCGAGAGTCGCGAGAGTCAGAGGGATCTGGGAAGCCCATGTCGGGCGATTCAGGATATGTCATATGCGATATCTGATGGTGGCATGTCGTGGGTGGCCGCGCATCTGAATAAATCAGGCCTTGACCCAGCCTGAGCGTTCCACCAGGCGTCCGCGAGCTCGCCGCGAGCCACCAGCACCGACGGTCCCCGCAAGTAACTCGTGGCACTGGTGATGGTGACGACGACGTCACCGCCCGGCACCCGGACAGTCAGCGTTCCGGTGTCGGCACCCGCATTGGCCAGTGCGGCGACCGCTGCCGCGACCGTTCCGGTACCACACGACCGGGTTTCGCCGACTCCGCGCTCGTGGACCCGCATCCACACCACTGAATCAGCCGGCACGGTGAGCACTTCGACATTGACCCCGTCCGGAAACTGCGCACGGTCAAAGTGCACCGGCGCGCCCACATCCAGAGCAGCAAGCTCTTCGACAGTCAGCCGAGGATCTACGCACGCCAGGTGCGGGTTGCCCACGTCTATCGCAACCCCGGTAAACCGCCGACCGCCGACTATGACCTCAGTGGCCTCCCCCGCGCCCAGCCGGTTGGCCTTGCCCATGTCGACGGTGACGTTGGCGTAGGTCTGGTCGACCTGGTGCAGCGTGACCAGTCGCGGACCGGCCAATGATCCGACGACGAACTCGTCGCGGGACTCCCAGCCACAGGCCCGCAGGTAGTGCGCGAATACCCGCACGCCGTTGCCGCACATCTGCGCGGTCGACCCGTCGGCGTTGCGGTAGTCCATGTACCAGTCATCCGTGCTGACACCGTCGGGCAGGCGGTCGAGGACACCGGCCGTCACGGCCGCGCCCGCGGTGGTAACCCTCAGCACCCCGTCGGCGCCCAGTCCCTGGCGCCGGTCGCACAACGCGGCCACCCGGGCAGCGCTGAGCGTCAGCTCGGCGTCGATGTCGGGCAGCAGCACGAAGTCGTTCTCGGTGCCGTGGCCCTTGGCAAAGATCATCCGCGCCACTCCTCAATCCCGGCTCGAAAACCATCCCAGCCGGCATCATCGTCGTCGGCGCGGATCACCAGATCAGAGTACTTGCCGCCATGCCTGCAGTGTGGCGTCGACGATGCGGGCCCGGTTCGCCGGGTCGGTTGCGCCCACATCGAGCCAGTGCACCCGGTGGTCCCGGCGAAACCACGACCGCTGCCGTCGCACGTAGCGGCGGGTACCCAGGAACGTCTGCTCGCGCGCGGCACGCAAGGCTTGTGAGCCAGCTTCGAAGCCGGCTTCGCTGAGTGCCTCGAGCACCTGGGCGTAGCCCAGCGCGCGCGATGCGGTCACCCCGTCGCGCAGGCCCAGGTCCAGCAGTGCGCGCACCTCGTCAACCAAGCCCTGCTCGAACATCGTGTCGGTGCGCCGCATCAAACGTTCATCGAGAATCGATGTGTCACAGTCTAACCCGACTATGACCGCGTCCCATCGCGGAACGCCGATGCGCGGCGCGGACGCCGCGAACGGCTGCCCGGTGAGCTCGATGACCTCAAGCGCCCGCACGGTGCGCCGACCGTCGGTGGCCAGGATCGCCGCGGCCGCAGCCGGGTCGCGGCGGCCCAGCTCAGCGTGCAGCGTGGCCACCCCGACCTCGGCGAGCCGCTGCTCCCATCTCGCGCGCACTGCCGGATCGGTCGCCGGAAATGACCAGTCGTCGAGCAGCGATTGAATGTAGAGCATCGAACCGCCGACGATTACCGGCACCGCTCCCCGGGCAGCGATCGCTTCGATGTCCGCGACGGCGGCCTGCTGATAGCGGGCGACAGACGCGGTCTCGGTGACAGTCAGCACGTCGAGCTGATGGTGCGGGATGCCGCGGCGTTGTTCGACAGGCAGCTTGGCGGTCCCGATGTCCATATTTCGGTAGAGCTGCATCGCATCGGCATTCACAATCTCCGCGCTGCCCATACGCTCGACAACGTCGAGCGCCAGCTGCGACTTGCCGGTGCCCGTCGGGCCGATGATCGCAAGGGGCCTCACGGCTGCCAGGCGCCGGCAAAGTACCCCACACCGAAGGGCGCTCCCCGGTAGAGCTCCTTGGCCGAGCGCGGCCCCGGCTCGGTCAGGCCGGCCAGGACCTGGAATGCCACCCGGCCCAAGATCTGCTCAGGCAGCCGGTGCAGGGGCGCGATGTCGCCAATTGCCAGCGCGTCGTCCAGGGCCAGCTGCGCATCGGCATCGTCCGGGTGATAGCCGCCCGGGGCGGCCGGTGTCAGAGTGTTGGCGCCGTCGGCGACCACCAGCACGCCGATCGGGTCGGGCTCCTGGTCTATCTCCGCGCGCAGTTTGCGGCCGCAGGTCAGCGCCGTGTCAGCAGTGTGGTCGCTACGGTAGACCCGAATCTGCGCGCTGGCCTCGGGCTGAGCCTGGGCCCGCACCCAGGCGGCTACCAATGCGCACACCGGGAACTCGGCCGGCAGCTCAATGTGGTCACCGGTCTGCTGCGGCGACAGCCGAACCGGTACGTCGGCACCGAAGCCGGCAAAAGTGCCCATGGAGTTCGGGCCGTCGGGACTCAGTACGTGGTCGGCCTCACCCGTTCCGATGACAACCCAGCGCATTGGCAATAGGGCGGCCGCTGCCAGCACCGCCGCTGCCAGGTCGGCCACCTCGGCGGCGGCAGCTCCGGCGAGTTCGGGAACAAGCACCGGCGCAGACGGAATGATCGCGACGGCGCTCAGCACGCCACCAAACCTAACGTCTGGGCGTTAGCCCCGAAACGAACCGGCAAGCTAAGCCGACCGCCCTGCTCTCCCCGGTAGGCAGTCAGTTCGGCTCGGGTCATCGGCCCGGTCGGAACCAGGTCGAAGCTCCGACGGTGCCCTACCCCGGTCCGCGGTGTCCCCGCCGCTTTCGGCGGCTTTCTTCGAAGCTATCTTTGACGCCTTCTTGGACAATTTCTCCGACGCTTCTTCCGAAATTGTCGCGGCCTCGCCCCGGGCCAGCGCCACCGTCGCGACCATCACCAACACCACGCCGGCGGCCAGCACAAACGCCCTAGGCCCAGCGGTGTCTAACGTCTCACCGAGCACAATGACACCAAGCACCGAACCAACCAGCGGCTTGGCCACGACCGACGTCGGCAGTGAGGCAGTCAGCGAACCGGCGCGGAACGAGGACTGCTGGAAGATCATTCCCGCCAGCGCCGCAGCGATCCACGCATAGAATTCCGGTGCCCGCAACAAGGCAACGACGCCGTCGCCGACCACGTCGACAACCGCTTTGGTCAGCACCGCGAACAGCGCCAACGACGAACCGGCGACCACAGCCAGCAGCACCGCGGCCACCGCGCCCGACCAGATCCGCGCACCGAGCACGCAGAACACCAACGCCGGGCCCATGACCAGGGCCACCACCATCCAGGTTCCCAACGAGCCCCGGGCGGTGCCGGTATCCGGGTTACCAACTGTGACGACCACCGCCAACGCCCCGGCCAGCAACACCGCCCAGGTCCACTCCCAGCGAGTCACCCGGCGCCGGGTCATGCGCGCGTAGATCGGCAAGGCAAACAACAGCGCCGTCACCTGCAGCGCCGTCACCAGCATCACCGATCCGAGCGTTAGCGCCGCGGCCTGCAAAGCGTAATTAGTGATAGCCCCGCCGGCGCCCAACCACCACCTGGCATCGCGCACTGATAAGCGGAAGAGTTCTAAATGACCGACGTCTTTGCTGGTGATCTCCTGAGCGGACCGCTGACGGACGACATTGCCGAGTGCGGATGCCAACGCGGCGAGCAGCGCGAGAACGACCGCGATATCCGCTTTCGTCATCTGCGACCCCCTCCCCACCCTGGCCCGGAAGCCATTATGTAGACAGGCTATTCACTACCCGTTTCGTGGACGTTTCCACCACGTTCAAGCCCTCTGACGCCCCGCGCCACCTGGAAACGATCCTGCGCGCAAACATCTTTAATTCTTAGTTCACCAACCTATGCGGGAGCTGTGCGAGGTGAGTGCCTGGCCAGTCGCACCGGATAGGATCAGAGAACCGGCTCCTAATGGTGTCACAGGCCGGCGGTGGTCCGCCGCCTTTGCGGCTTCACCGACTGCCATCCTCTCTCCGACTGCCATCGTGGCGGCTTCGCCGCGGGCCAGCGCCGTCGTAGCAAAAACCACCACCGTCACCGCGGCGACCAGCGCGACGATCTCCGGGCCGCCGGCGCCGAGACTCTCACCAAGCACCGTGACCCCCAACAGCGAAGCCACCAGCGGCTCGGCCACCGTCATCGTCGGCAACGATGCGGTCAGCGAGCTGGCCCGAAACGATGACTGCTGAAATACCGTTCCGAGCGCGGCGGCCAGCAACCAGGCATACAGCTCAGGCGTGCGCACTACGGCCCACAGACCGCCGTCGAGCACGTCGACGATGGCCTTGGTCAGCACCGCGAACAAAGCCCACGACGCGGCCGACACCAGCGCCAGCAACACCGCGGCTGCCGGACCCGACCAGATCCGGGCGCCCAGCACACAGAACACCATCGCCGGGCCGAGCACCATCGCCACCACGGCCCAGGCCTGCAGCGATGCCCGCTGGTAGCCGGCGGCCGGTTCGCCGACCGCGACGAAGATCGCGACCGCTGCAGCCAGCAGTATCGCCCAGGCCCACTCCCGGCGCGTCAACCCCTGCTTGGTCATCCACGCATAGACCGGCAGAGCGAACAGCAGCGCGGTCACCTGCAGCGCCTGCACCAATACCACCGAACCCAGTCCCAGCGCCACCGCCTGCAGCGCGGCACTGACGACCGCGGCCGCTCCGCCCAGCCACCACCGGGCGTCCCGCAACGACATACACAAAAGCTTGACGTGGCCGACCTCTTGATCGGTGATTTCCTGAGCAGACCGCTGACGGACCACGTCTCCGACACCCGATATCAACGCGGCAATCAACGCGAGCAACGCCGCGATATCCACCTTCGCGATGGTGACCCGCCCCCTCCAGCCTCAATAACACCAATAACACCAATAGTCACCGTCACCGTACCGGGCTACGCGATATCGCCATATGGCCCGAGCGACGGTGGAATCGATTTGTTATCGACTCGGCCGACCATGCTCGGAATAGATAGCTCCGACTAGATAGCGAGGTGACGGAGTCGGCAGATCCGCAGCGGCCCAACTCAACCAGCGCTGCGGCCGGTGGAAAACTGTGGTGGCCAGTGGTAGCCAAGATGCCCGCGCACAGCTCGCCAAGCTGCTTGAATACTGTTGTAGCCGGTTGAGGAGCCTGGTGACGGCGGCAAGGCCGCGCCAGTCAGCTCGACCGTATGGTGCCGCTCAGCGCGGCAGGTGCGCGGCGTCCACAACATAGGGTGCCGCGTGAAGGTCCCAAAGGGTAGGTGACGAGCGCATGACGACCGACGAGCCCCGCAGCAACGATTCAGCTCCACCGGTGCAGGGGCCAGTTTCGGGGCTGGCGCCACGTCCGGGGCCGCGTCCCGGCCCCCGGCCAGCCCCGCGAGCCGCCATCCACCCGGTGTTGGCACCCCCGCACAGCGATCCACACCGGTTCGGACGCGTCGACGCCGACGGCACGGTATGGCTGATCAGCGCCGCCGGCGAGCGCATCGTCGGCTCCTGGCAGGCCGGCGACCCTGAAGCCGCGTTTGCCCACTTCGGCCGTCGATTCGATGACCTGAGCACCGAAGTCACGCTGATGGAGGAGCGGCTCGCCTCCGGGACCGGCGATGCCCGCAAGATCAAGGCCAGTGCTTCCGCGCTGGCCGAAACGTTGTCCACGGCTTCTGTGCTGGGCAACATCGACGCGCTGGCAGGCCGACTCACGAGCCTTCTTGAGCACGCCGACGCCGCGGCCGCCGCGGATCGCTCCCGGCGCGACGAGCACCGGGCGGCCCAGACCGCGCGCAAAGAAGCGTTGGCCGCCGAGGCCGAGGATTTGGCTGCCAACTCCACCCAATGGAAGGTCGCCGGCGAACGGTTACGGGCCATCGTCGACGAATGGAAGACCATCACCGGCCTAGACCGTAAAGCCGACGACGCGCTATGGAAGCGCTACTCCGCGGCCCGGGATACCTTCAACCGGCGCCGGGGGTCCCACTTCGCCGAGCTGGATCGGGAGCGATCGGGGATCCGGCAGTCCAAAGAACGGCTCTGCGAGCGGGCCGAGGAGCTGTCGGATTCGACGGACTGGGCAAACACCAGCGCGGAATTCCGGAAGCTGCTCGTTGAATGGAAAGCGGTGGGACGAGCGAACAGGGATGTCGACGATGCGCTGTGGCGTCGCTTCAAAGCCGCCCAGGACTTGTTCTTCAGCGCCCGTAATGCCGCGACAGCGGAAAAAGACACGGAGTTGCAGGCCAATGCCACGGCCAAAGAAGCGCTGCTGGTTGAAGCGGAGAAACTCGACACCAGCAACCATGAAGCCGCCAGAGCGGCGATGCGGTCGATCGCTGACAGATGGGACGCGGTCGGCAGAGTTCCGCGGGAACAGTCCGTCGAGCTCGAGCGGCGGCTGCGCGCGGTCGAGAAGAAAGTGCGCGAGGCCGGCGAATCGGATTGGTCGGACCCCCAGGCACAGGCCCGCGCCGAGCAGTTCAGAACCCGCGCCGAGCAGTTCGAGCGGCAGGCGCGCAAGGCAGAGGCCGCCGGGCGGACCAAAGAGGCCGAAGAGGCGAAAGCCAACGCCGAGCAATGGCACCAGTGGGCGCAAGCCGCCGCTGCGGCGCTGACCCGCAGACCCTAGCGGCCGGCTTCGGAATCCGAAGACCGCTCCGGACCGTCGGAACTGTCTGGAGTGTCCGGGCTCTGCATGCTTTCCAGCAACGTTGCGGACTGCTGTTGGGCGACGACTCGGCGCCGTTGCTCCTCAGCGGCAAGCTGCACGATGGTGCGCGACCACACCACGCGGGCCCAGTGAAATGTCAACAAGATCAGGGTGATCCACGCCACGATCAGCCCCACCCCGGGCCCTGGATGACCGGCCGCCACGGTCTGGCGCGACCAGACAGCCAGCAGCCCGACCGCACTCGCGATCGAGGTACCCGCCAGCGCGACCCAGGCCAGCGCCCAGCGCCTGGTCATCAATGCCAGCATCGAGAAACCGACGCCGAACACCAGTGCCAGCCATGCGAACACCCGCGAAGGTAGAGCAACCGCGGCCGCGCCCGCGCCGTGGCTGCCGAACAGTACGTCCCATCCCCGCACACTGCCGGTGTGCGGCAGGATGAACGATGCCAGCAACACGAACACCAGGATGGCGACTACGAAACCCCTTGGGCCAGGATCGATCTCACGCGCCACCCGACGTTCTGCGGCCTCGATCTCGGCTCGCAGGACGTCAAGGTCTGTCTGTTCTTTCTTCATCGGGCACATCCGAGGGGTTGGAACGAACCGATGGACTGTCCGACACCCGGCATGCCAAGGCCGATACCGCGCGGGCGCTGGCGGGCGGCGTGCGCGTCGCCCGCATGCGTACGGCGGTGGCTCAGGATGCCGGCGTCTGCGATGAGATGGTGCGGCGCGGCCGCGGTGATCACCGCGGTGATGACGTCGCCGGGCCGCGCCTGTTCGTCCGCCCTGAAGTGCACCAGCCGGCCGTCACGCGCCCGCCCGGACATGCGCGCCGTGCGAGTGTCCTTGCGTCCTTCGCCGGCCGCGACCAACAGTTCCACGGTCTGCCCTACGAGCGCGCGATTGCCATCGAGCGAGATCTGCTCCTGCAGCTCAACGAGCCGTTCATAGCGTTCTTGCACAACGGTTTTCGGTAGGTGTCCGTCGAGTTCAGCGGCCGGAGTGCCGGGCCGTTTGGAGTACTGGAAGGTAAACGCGGCCGCGAACCGGGCCCGTCGCACCACGTCTAGAGTGGCCGCGAAGTCCTCCTCGCTCTCACCGGGGAATCCCACGATCAGGTCGGTGGTGATGGCGGCGTGTGGCATGGCCGCCCGGACCCGGTCGATGATGCCGAGATAGCGCTCGGCGCGGTAGGAGCGCCGCATCCCGCGCAGCACCCGGTCGGATCCGGACTGCAGCGGCATGTGCAGGGCGGGGCAGACGTTCGGCGTCTGAGCCATTGCCTCGATGACATCGTCGGTGAACTCGGCCGGATGCGGCGAGGTGAACCGGACGCGTTCCAGCCCGTCGATGCGTCCGCAGGCCCGCAGCAGTTCGGCAAAGGCGCCGCGATCGCGGGGTAGCGACGGGTCGGCGAAGGAGACGCCGTAGGCGTTGACGTTCTGCCCGAGCAGAGTGACTTCGAGCACGCCGTCATCCACCAGGGACTCGACTTCGGCCAGGATGTCGGCCGGACTGCGGTCGACCTCCTTACCCCTTAGCGAGGGGACGATGCAGAATGTGCAGCTGTTGTTGCACCCGACGGAGATCGAAACCCAGGCAGCATAGGCGGATTCGCGGGCGGTTGGCAGCGATGACGGAAACTGCTGCAGCGCTTCGGCGATCTCCACCTGAGCTACCTTGTTGTGCCGGGCGCGGTCGAGCAGCGTGGGCAGCGACCCGATGTTGTGTGTGCCGAAGACGACATCGACCCACGGCGCCTTGCGCAGCAACGCGTCTCGGTCTTTCTGGGCCAGGCAGCCGCCGACGGCGATTTGCATATCGGGATTGCCGCGCTTGCGCGGAGCCAGATGGCTGAGGTTGCCGTACAGCTTGTTGTCGGCGTTCTCACGGACAGCGCAGGTGTTAAAGACCACCACATCTGCGTCGGCGCCTTGCGCCGCGCGCTGGTAGCCGGCCGCTTCAAGCAGACCCGCCAACCGCTCGGAATCGTGGACGTTCATCTGACAGCCGTAGGTCCGGACCTCATAGGTACGCGTCGCCCCGGCGCCGTCCGCCACGGGCGCGGCCCCGGCCAGCATCGAAGTCACGGGCCCATGGTACGGCGGCTGGTGGAGTCGCTGCTCCCTGCATTCATACCGGCGCTGGTTTGAGGCGGTTCTCGTCGGTCCTCGAGCGGGCGTGCTTGATGGTGCGGGAGACGGTCGAGACCTCTACATGCTCAACACCATGTACCCGGCCGAGCGTGGCGGTGACGTATTCATACATCTGGGCGACGTTGCGACATCGTATGGCGGCGATCATGTTGGCCGGACCTCCCACCGCGGCGACGAAGGCGGTCTCTCGGTGGGCGGCCAGCAGTGTCCCGACCGTCGGCACGCGAGAGGGACTCACATTGACATACAGCGTCGCGCCCGCGGGATAACCCAACATCTCGGGCGCGATATCCACGTCGCCGTACAGGGCTCCGCTGTGCACCAGCAGCTCGAGACGTCTGGCCGCCGCCGACTCGGACATACCGCTGACCTGGGCCAATCGCGCGTACGTCGCGCGCCCGTCGAGGGCGAGCTCGTCGACGATCGCCTGGTCAGACGAGTTGGTGCGCAGCAACGGCTGGTCGGGCACTTGCAGCTGCAATCCGGCCTCTAGCTGTCGCCGCTGATCGTCACTGAGCCGATCTGGAAACCCGGCCCAGTCCGCCTCCCCCGGGGTCCGAAAATGGTGCAGCAAGGAATAGACCGTGGTGCGCAAGACCCGACCCGTGCGCGGGAGCTGATCAAGCAGCAAGAAGTCCCGCTCCGATCGTGCCCGGGCCCGGACACCGAACAGAATCTCGGCACCCGCGTTCATCAGCCGCAGGTAGGACACGTCGGAGCGGCGCGCCAGAACATCAGCGATGGTACGAACGGACTGCGGCTGCACCTCGAGGCGCACCAGCTGACCACGATCGGCGGGATCGGGTGCCGGCAACAGTAGGACCCGAAGCACACCGGTCTCCCGCAACCTGCGATATCGCCGCGCAGCCGTCTGCTCAGATATCCCCAGGACTGACGCGATCACGCGAAACGATGCCCGGCCGTTGACGCCGAGGGCGTGCATCAGCCGGCGGTCAACGGCGTCCAAGGCTGGCGGTGCACTGGTAGCGATTTCCAGCATAATTCGTCAGATTACGGTGCTTTCCGTCGAAATCTGCTGAATTCATAGCGCTTTTGCACGCTGAGCTCGAGTCTGGCTGCACTAAGCCAGCACAACTGGAGGGAACACGCAGATGCGCGGATCAGAGGGCAATACCACCCACCTTGTGACCGGAGCGACCGGCAACATCGGAACCCGGGTCGTCGAGGGCCTGCTTCGACGAGGGGAGCAGACACGGGTCTTCGTCCGCGATGCCGACAAAGCCCGCAAGCTCTATGGCGACCGGGTCGACGTCAGAGTCGGCGATCTGGCCGACCCGGCATCAGTGTCGCGCGCAGTCGATGGCGTCGATGCGGTGTTTCTGGTGACCGCCGGCCCGGATCTCGCAGGGAAGGACAAGGTCGCGGCCGACGTCGCGAAAGCCGCCGGAGTGAGTCGGGTGGTGAAACTGTCCACTTACGACGTGGGGCCGAATGTGGGAACCGGTCCCTGGCACCGGGAGGGCGAAGCCGCGATCCGGGGCAGTGGGATCGGGTTCGTCTTCGTGCAGCCGTCGGGGTTCATGGACAACTTCTTGAAATGGGCAGAAGACATCAAGGCCGACGGGATTGTCCGCTGCTCCGCAGGCGAGGGCAGGATTGCGTTCATTCATTCCGACGACATCGCCGCAGTGGCGATCGAGGCGATGACCAGCCCGCACTACACCGGGCAGTCTTTGCCGATCACCGGTGCTGAGCAGCTGAGTTTTGCCGGCATGACCGCAAAAGTTGGTTCGGCCATCGGGCGAAAACTCGAATTCCGGTCGATATCCGACGAGCAGGAACGTCAGCGGCAAATCGCTTGGGGTACCCCGGAACCCCTGATCGAAGCGCGTCTTGGGATCTTCCGAGCGATACGGGCCGATCAGCTTGCGTCCGTCACCACGAACGTCGCATCGATTCTTGGCCGTGAACCGATTTCGTTCGCGCGGTGGGCAGATCAGAACGCCGCCGCGTTCCAGTGACGAACGCTACGTGCGGCGGTGTTCGAGCTCCAGGTTCAGCTGGACACTCACCACGTCGTAGGCCATGGTCTGGTCGTAGCCACGCCGCGCCAGCATCGCGACCAGGCGACGAGCCACTCGCATCTCGTCACCGTCGAGGTTCTCGCGTTGGAGTCTGGCCCGGACCAGCTGCTCGGCCCGCGCCCGCTCGGCACCGGAGTCGATACCCGTCATTGCCGAGGTGATGACGTCGTTGTCGACGCCCTTGGCCGCTAACTCAGCGGTCAAGGCGCGCTTGCTCTTTCCCGCGTTGGCCCGCCGGGACCGCACCCACTGCTCGGCGAAGTCGATGTCATCCACCAGGCCGACTGCGGCCAGCCGATCCAACACCCGGTCCCTGACGTCGTTGGGGTATCCACGTTTCGCCAGTTGGCCGGATAACTCGGCCCGGGTGCGTGATCGCGCGGTGAGCAGGCGCAGGCACAATGCCCGCGCCTGCTCCTCGCGAGACGGCTCAGAAATCGACGGGGGCGGGCAGGACATCGTCACCTGCGGGGCCATCGGTCACAACCGCGCCAATGCCAAGCTTCTCCTTGATCTTCTTCTCGATCTCGTTGGCCACCTCGGTGTTCTCCACCAAGAAGCAGCGAACATTCTCCTTACCTTGGCCGAGTTGCTCACCCTCGTAGGTGAACCAGGAACCGGACTTTCGGATAAAGCCCTGGTCCACACCCATATCGATCAGCGAGCCTTCCCTGCTGATGCCTCTGCCGTAGAGGATGTCGAACTCGGCCTGCTTGAAAGGCGGCGCGACCTTGTTTTTGACGACCTTGACCCGGGTGCGGTTGCCGACCGCATTGGTGCCGTCCTTGAGTGTCTCGATCCGGCGCACGTCCATGCGCACCGACGCGTAGAACTTCAACGCCTTTCCACCGGTCGTGGTTTCTGGTGAATTGTGCACCATCACTCCGTCGACGAAGTAGTTGTGATTGCCCTCGACCTCGATGTCGTACCGATTCATCGACCGCGTGTGTGGCTTGACATGCACATCCAGCACCCGAGCCGGCACCAGCTGCTGCGACGGGGCGACGAATTGGGGGGAAACCGTGCTTTTCCCACGGAATCGCGGTAGCAACTTGTACTCCATAAACGGCGCCATATAAGGCGCTACCAGTGCCTGGAACTTTGCCGACGCCGCTGTTGAGAACACCAGCACCGCCTTGCCGGCCGAGCCGGCGGAACGCAGGCTCACATCCAGTTCGTGATTGTCGCGCAGATAATCCTGCAACCGCACCCGCGTGCCTTCGGTCATAGCCTCGACGCAGATCTCGATGCGCCCACTACCACCGATGGTGCGTTGCTGCAATCCCTTGGAGCGCAGGGCGAATGAGCCGTCATCCATGTACCAAATGGCCAGAGCCAACGGAGTCAGCTCTTTGAGGTACTCCTCGGAGAAGAACTTCTTGCCGCCCCCCAGGTACACCGCACGCTGCAACTCTCCGAGCTCTGCCAGTGGGGTGAAGTCAACAAAGCTTGCGCCTTTGGAGTTCTCCCGCACCGTGTGCCGGATATTGCCCATCAATGCGGTCTTCCATTGCAGGTAATCGAGCTGCTTGGCGCCGTGTCCCAACCGGAATCGGACACCGTTGCGGTCGCCCAGATTGGGCGAGAGGTTCCCGTCACCCATCAGCGAGCCCATCACCACCTGAAATTGCTGGTCGCTGAGCAGATGAGGTTCGGCAGCCAGCACTCGATCTCCGGTGTCGAGGTCACCGGCTTCGGTCCAGCCACCGGGTGTGCGGATTAGGTGATTGGGCGTGGCGGCGAACTGCGATTTGCCGTTGCCGCTGGACTTCTCGACGGTGAACTGCAGGAACTGTTCGGCGGGGCCGTTGTTGAACCAGTTCACAACCTTGCGGGGCACGATCTGATCGGCCACCGGGTCGTAGGACAAAACCTCGACGCCCATCTTGTTGTTGACGATCTTGCCGATCTTCTCGCTGCTGCCGTCGGCCAGAGTCACTCGGGTGGAGTAATTCATGCATCCGAACATGACCCCGATCTTCTCGCGGAGCTGGTTGATGAAAATCGCAGTAGTCCGCGAATTACTCAGCGCGCCAGTCATTTTCCGTAGCGCCTGACTCATCAACCGGGCTTGCAGACCGACATGGCTGTCCCCCATCTCACCTTCGAGTTCCGCGCGCGGCACCAGTGCCGCCACCGAGTCGATGACCAGAATGTCGAGCGCACCGGAGCGGATCAGCATGTCGGCGATCTCAAGGGCCTGTTCACCGGTGTCAGGTTGACTGACCAGCAGGGAATCGGTGTCGACGCCGAGGTTCTTGGCGTACTCCGGGTCCAGGGCATGCTCGGCGTCGATGAACGCCGCGACGCCGCCGGCCGCCTGGGCGTTAGCAACCGCGTGCAATGCGACGGTGGTCTTACCCGAGGATTCCGGGCCGTAGATCTCCACGACCCGGCCACGCGGCAGACCGCCGATGCCCAAGGCCACGTCCAGTGCGATGGATCCGGTCGGAATGACCGAGATCGGCTGACGCATCTCGTCGCCGAGACGCATCACCGAACCTTTGCCGTAGCTCTTCTCGATCTGGGCCATCGCCAGTTCGAGAGCCTTCTCGCGGTCGGGGGCTTGCGCCATGGTGCCTCTCCTGTAGTCGCTGTTCAGTGACCGGTATCGGTCGGTTGGCCGTGACACTAGACAAGGCCACCGACAAGTCGTCATCGTCGAACGATCACCACAGTAGACGAACACCTGTTCGATTCAAGTTCGACACGCCGCATACCGGCGTGAGCTCCGCAGCGGTTCGGTCCGGACCGTCTGGCAGCATCAGCTACTGACGGGAAGCCCCCGCAGGTCACCGCCGAGCCGAGAATCACCGAGAACACGTGAACATCTCCACCGAGCTGTCCGAAATGTCTTCCTATGGAGGGTTTTTTGCGCTGACGGTGGGCGGGGACGGGACGGGATGGCATCCGGTTGGCCAGTCCTACGCCGACGGCTTCGCGGACCTGATCGAGACCACCGTCCAGCGCTACCGCACTACCGAGTTGCGGGTCGGAGCCTCCCTGGTTCACCTCGGCCATGCCGCCCGGCTGTGGTCGCCCGTGCTCGCGTGCGCGTTGGGCCACGGCGTCGTTCCGGACCTGACGGGCCTGCAGCGCGCCGACGACGGGGCGCAGCTACGCATGCCCGAGGCCGTCGGAGAGCCCCTAAAAGAGCCTCTCGACTCGCCTTCCCCAGACTTGCTGTACCGCGTTGTCGTGCAAGACCACATGAAACCGCTCGCGGCCGGCCTGCCGGTCAAGCTGGCGCCCGCCCTGCTATCCGGCAACATCGCGTCCGCACTGGTCGGAGCATCCCGAGCCCTGCTTTCGGTGCGGCCCGATTTGCGCCGGGCGGTTGTCAGGATCACCAACTCGCTCCTGGGCACCGGCGAGCTGGCCGGATCCGGTGTGATCACCGATGACGATCTGGATTTCCGGCGTCGCAGTTGCTGCCTCTTCTACCGGATACCCGGGGGATCCGTATGCGGCGATTGCGTGTTCAGCAAGGCACCCGGCCCGAACCGGAGCTGATTGTCACCACTGATCGCGGGGGACGTCGAAGTCGGCGCACAGCGCCCGCCACACGTCACGAGGCTCGATACCGTCCTCGATCGCCTGGGTGGCAGTCCGGCCGTCGAGGCCGGTCAGCACATGGTCGGCCAGCACCGACGCACCGTAAGCAGCGCCGAATCGCAGGACGACCCGTTCGTTGAACTCCGTCAGCCGCACGCCAGCCAACATACTGGGCCGACCGTCACGCCAGTTACCCAGCAAGTGCCAGCGCTTCGTGGCACACCCGCACCGGATCGGCGACCCCGGCGATGCTGGCGGCGGCCTTTCGCGCGGCCTCGCGGTAACCCGGCGACGACAGCACCTCATCAACCGCGGCCACCAGCGCGTCGGCAGTCAACGGCCGAATCAGCCGCGCGCTGCCTTGACGTACCACTCGATTGGCCATCTCCCACTGATCTCCGCCGCCGGGAACCACCACCAGTGGCACCCCGGCCAGCAGCGTCTTAGCGACCATCCCGTGACCGCCGCCGCAGATAACCAGATCGGCATGCGCCAACAGCTGCGCCTGACGTCCGAGCCCGACCACCGCCCACTGCGGCACCGTCAGGTCAGCCCCGCCCAGCCGCGACACCACCAGACGCGATCCCGGTGGCAGCGTGTCTCCCGGCGTCAGGCATCGCAGGGCGAGTTCGCTCAATCCGGTGGTCCCGGTCAGTGCGGTGGACGGCGCGACGACCACCACCGGCCCGGAGCCTTCAGGGATCTCCAGCACCCGATCGGTTGGCTCGAAGTGCAACGGGCCCACCACGACGGCCTCGGCCGGCCAGTCCGGACGAGGAACCTCCAGCGCGGGCAGCGTGGCGATCAGCCGCCGCAGCGGCCCGGGGTCGCAGGCCGGCAATCCGATCTCAGCCCGCACCGTCGCACGCTGCCGCAGGCCTGCGCGCCAGGACCGCGCTGTGAGCGCCCGCATCGTGGTGTCCCGCAGCCGGCCGCGGATGCCGGTACCCGGCGCCAGTCCACTGCCTATCGGCGGCAACCCCTTGGACGGCAGATACAGCGGATGCGGGTTGAGTTCTATCCACGGGATCCCCAACAGCTCAGCAGCCATGCCACCGCCCGCGGTGATGACGTCGGACACCACCAGGTCGGGCGCCAGCTCGCGCAACGCGGGCACGTTGAGCACCGCCATCCGCGCAGCACGCCGGTGAATCCTGGCGCCGGCGTCGACGTCGTCGTCGAGGGCCGCGAGCCCGTCCAGCGCAACAGCGTCAATGCCGGCGTCGCGGGCGGCTTCGACCCATTCCTCCCCGGTGAACAGGGTGGCCTCATCGCCCGCTGCACCGAACCGTTGGCACAGCGCAATCGCAGGAAAGGAGTGCCCGGGATCCGGCCCGGCGACCACAGCGACGCGCATCCGCCCCCACCCTGCCACAGCGCCCGACCGCCACGCACTGCCGCTTTCCAAATATTTTTCAAATACGCTGGCATACGCTGGCAACCATGACCGAGCTGACTGGGACGACCGTTGCGAACACTCGCACGGTTGAGGGTTTCCTGAACGCACTGCAGAACGCGGATTACGAGACGGCGGAGGCCGCGTTGGACGACAACCTCGTCTACGAGAACGTCGGTCTGCCGACGATTCACGGCCGCCGCAGAGCAATGCAGTTGTTCCGCCGGATGGAAGGCCGCACGGCGTTCGAGGTGAAAATCCACCGGATCGCCGCCGACGGCGCCGCGGTGCTCACCGAGCGCAGCGACGCGCTGATCTTCGGCCCACTGCGGCTTCAGTTCTGGGTCTGCGGCGTGTTCGAGGTCCACGACGGGCGAATCACGCTGTGGCGGGACTACTTCGACTTCTTCGACATGCTCAAGGCAACCGCACGCGGCCTGGCGGCTCTGGTGCTGCCGTCGCTCAAAGCTACGTTCTAATCCGGACGGGAGACGTCAATGAGCGAGGGCGCGACCCAGCCGAACGCGTGGCAGTACGTCCGCTATTCCTATGGTGCACAGCTGCCCGACTCGATGCGTGATTGGGTGCGCAACGACCTGGCCGGCAAGGGCGCTGCCGCCAGGATGATGATCCGCGTCGCGGTGCCAGCGGTATTGGTGCTCGCTCCGTTCTGGTTGATCCCGACGACGCTGGACGTACACCTGAGCATGACGCTGCCGATCCTCATTCCGTTCGTCTACTTCTCGCATGCGCTCAACAAGGTGTGGCGCAGGCACATGCTCCAGGTGCACAACATGGACCCCGACCTCGTCGACGAACGCGCACGCAAGCGCGACGCTCACATCCACCAGGCATACATCGAACGCTATGGTCCGCGACCCGAAGCAACCCCGCCGCAGAGTCCCGCACAGAACCCGGGCGACTAGCGCTGCCGCAATCCGCCCAGTTCGTCGAACGCCTGCGCCCAACCGACCAGACGATCAGTAGCCTCGACCAGCTCGTCGCGGTAACGCTGCTGCGCAGCGGCTAACCCGGCCCCAGCACCCACCGCGGGTTCGCGATTCGCTGAAGAGACTAATTGTGCTGCGGCAGTGACCATTTCGTTGTACTGACGGACACCGGCGCTCAACTGCGCGGTGAACGCGTTAATGGTGGGCACCAGATACGACCGCGAAGATTCGGAGTAGTGCGCCGCACGCTCCATCGACGCAACCTCTGCGGCAGTGGCCGCCATTGCCGCAGAGGTCCGGTTGGCTGCGGCCGTCAGGTCACGGATCTCGGCGGCCGGCAACATCTCGCCTCGCTCCATCACACCCAGTAACGAGAAGAACCCTCGTTCAGAAGCTCCCAGCGCTGACATCGCGGGGCGAGCGGCGGAACTGAGCGGGGGCAGCCTACGGAGGTTGGCGGGCCGCCGGGCCGGCAGCGGCTCCGATCGCAGCCAGCGGTAGCGAAGCAGCAACAACGTCGCCGGAATGACCTGTAGGGCCGCGATAAAGCCGGTGACCTCGAGCAACAACGCGAACCAGCCCCAAGCAGCCAGCAGCGCCGTCACCACTGCCCAAAACAGACACCCGGCGCTGAATATCAGGCCCCACCGCAGCGCGCGGCGGCGGCGGCGAAGCAGCCGTGCACGCGGATCCGTGGCGGCGCTGATCCTCTGGGCCAGGAAATCGGACAGCTCGGTGGCGGTGTCGAAACCTCGCTGCAGCAACGGGCGCCAGGGCCCGCGCCGAGTTACCTTCACCACCATCTGAAGACCGTCGCGCTACTTACTGACCGAATGGCTTCTCGGCCACGGGCCCACCGCTGGCCGGGTTGGCTGCGGGGGTGGCTGTGGGAGCAGTAGATGTCCCGCCGGCCGGCAAAGCGTCGCCGCGCATCGACGCGCGGATCTGCTCCAGTCGGGAATGACCGGCCATCTCCACGCCGGCCGCCTCGACCTCGAGCATGCGGCCCTGCACCGAGCTCTGCGCGAGCTCGGCCGAACCGATCGCGTTGGCGTAGCGACGTTCGATCTTGTCGCGCACCTCATCCAGGCTCGGGGTGTTGCCCGGCGCGGCGATCTCACTCATCGACCGCAGCGAAGCGCTGACCTGCTCCTGCATCTTGGCCTGCTCGAGCTGGCTGAGCAGCTTGGTGCGCTCCGCGATCTTCTGCTGCAGCACCATCGCGTTGCGCTCGACGGCCTTCTTGGCTTGGACGGCCGCGCCAAGCGCCTGGTCATGCAACGTTTTGAGGTCTTCGACGCTCTGCTCGGCGGTCACCAGCTGCGCCGCGAACGCCTCGGCGGCGTTGTTGTACTCAGTGGCCTTGGCGGCGTCTCCGGCGGCAGTTGCCTGGTCGGCCAACGTCAACGCCTGACGCACGTTGACCTGGAGCTTCTCGATGTCGGCCAGCTGGCGGTTGAGCCGCATCTCCAGTTGCCGCTGGTTGCCGATCACCTGCGCGGCCTGCTGGGTCAGCGCTTGATGGGTGCGCTGAGCTTCTTCGATGGCCTGCTGAATCTGGACTTTGGGGTCTGCGTGCTCGTCGATCTTCGCGTTGAACAACGCCATGACGTACTTCCACGCTTTGACGAACGGATTGGCCATCAGTTAGCTCCGTTTCTGGTGTGCCGGGTGGTCCCCGGATAGGCCCTAGCGCTGACCCTGTCGCTCAATTTAACGGGTTAGAGCCGATCTCCCCACCCCTGGGCGCTGGCCCTTCGGCACTCAGGCCACCGCCAAAGACGCCACCGGCGGAATGACGACCTTGGTGCCGGCGTCAATGGTGGAACCGCTCGCCTCGGTGCCCGGCGCGCCAGAGGGTGCCGTGAGAGCTGCGCGCTCCTCGTGCGCCATGCGTTCGCCGGCATCAATGAGGACAGCCGATAGCGGGAGCTCCAAGGCGTCACAGATCGCGTTGAGCAGCTCGCTGGACGCCTCCTTACGGCCGCGCTCGACCTCCGATAGGTAGCCCAGGCTCACTCGGGCTGAATCAGACACCTCGCGCAGCGTACGAGCCTGCGACATCCGGGCCCGGCGCAACACGTCGCCAACGACCTCACGCACCAATGGCGGCATCCCGCTCTCCTTTAATCAGCAATGCGATCACTGGGTCAACGCGGGCGGCGGTGGAGTTGGTTCCCGCTCGATTACGACCGGCGAAATTCCCTGGCTGTCGAGGCCACATAGTCGATGCCGGTGATCACCGTGAGCACGATCGCAATAGCCATCACCACCGACGCCGCTACCAGAAACGGTCCCGACGTCTCCACCCAAGGCAGCACGAACAACCCGATCGCCACGGCCTGGACCGCCGTCTTGAGTTTGCCGCCCCAACTGGCGGGAATGACCCCGCGGCGAATCACAGCCAACCGCAACAGAGTCACCCCGAGCTCACGGGTCAGGATCAGCACGGTGACCCACCACGGCACGTCACCAAGCATCGACAGACCGATCAGGGCCGATCCGATCAGCGCCTTGTCCGCGATGGGATCGACGAACGCGCCGAATTCGGTCGCCATGCCGTAGTTGCGGGCCAGTAGGCCGTCGAGCCGGTCGGTGATGCAAGCAACCGCGAAGATCGCAAACGCCACCACGCGGCCTGTGGTTTCGTGTCCATTCCCATAGAACAAGGCGAACAGGAAAACCGGGACCAGCGCCAGCCGCAGGCCGGTCAGGATATTGGCGAGGTTGGCGATACGGGCACGGCCTACCATCGGACCTGTTTTAGGCTGCCCCGACACCGCAACAGAATAGCGGTTGACCAGCTGAAGTGTTCCCGATGTCAATACTGTTACCCGTGACTGAAAGTTTGCAAGACAACCGGCTCGTGGTCCGGCGCGCGCGAACATCTGACATCCCCTCGATCAAACAACTCGTTGACACCTATGCGGGAAAGATCCTGCTGGAGAAGAATCTGGTGACGCTGTATGAGGCCGTCCAGGAATTTTGGGTGGCCGAACTTGACAGCAAAGTGGTCGGTTGCGGTGCGTTGCATGTGTTTTGGTCTGATCTCGGCGAGATCCGTACCGTCGCGGTCGACCCCACGACGACTGGCCACGGCATCGGCCATGCGATCGTCACACGGCTCATCGACGTTGCTCGCGAGTTGCAGCTGCAGCGGATATTCGTGTTGACATTCGAGACCGAGTTCTTCGGCAGGCACGGGTTCACCGAGATCGAGGGCACGCCGGTCACCGCCGAAGTGTTCGAAGAGATGTGCCGGTCGTATGACGTCGGGGTCGCCGAATTCCTGGACCTGAGCTATGTCAAGCCCAACATCCTGGGCAACTCCCGGATGCTGCTGGTGCTTTAATCTCGCGAGCAGACGCAGAATCGCACCCGAACGGCGCGCACAGTGCGATTCTGCGTCTGCTCGCCGAGCTAGTCCTCGGCGTCGGATCCTCCGCCAGATCCAGCAGAGATGCCTCGGATCGCCGCCAGCGTCGCTGCGAGTTCGTCGGGCTTGACCAGCACCTCGCGCGCCTTGGATCCCTCGCTGGGCCCGACGATGCCGCGGGTCTCCATCAGATCCATCAACCGGCCGGCTTTGGCGAAACCCACCCGCAGCTTTCGCTGCAGCATCGAAGTGGACCCGAACTGGCTGGACACCACCAGCTCCACGGCTTGTAGGAAGACATCCATGTCGTCGCCGATATCCGGGTCGACGTCAGTGCGTTCACCGGTGGGCTTGGCGGTGGTCACGCCATCGGTGTATTCGGGTTGGGCCTGGTCCTTGCACGCGCTGACGACGGCCTGAATCTCCTCGTCGGTGATGTACGCGCCCTGTAGCCGCACCGGTTTACCGGCGCCCATCGGCAGGAACAGGCCGTCGCCCATACCGATCAGCTTTTCCGCGCCGGCCTGGTCCAGGATGACCCGGCTGTCGATGAGCGACGACGTCGCAAACGCCAGCCGGGACGGCACGTTGGTCTTGATAAGGCCGGTGACCACGTCGACCGAGGGGCGCTGGGTGGCCAGCACCAGGTGGATGCCTGCCGCGCGAGCTTTCTGGGTGATCCGCACGATGGCGTCCTCCACGTCACGCGGTGCGGTCATCATGAGGTCGGCCAGCTCGTCGACGATCGCGACGACGTAGGGATAGGGCCGGTACTCTCGCTGGCTGCCCAACGGCGCCGTGATTTCACCGGATCGCACCTTGTCGTTGAAGTCGTCGATGTGGCGCACCCGGGACGCCTGCATGTCCTGGTAGCGCTGCTCCATCTCCTCGACCAGCCACGCCAGCGCTGCCGCCGCCTTCTTCGGCTGAGTGATGATCGGGGTGATCAGATGCGGGATGCCCTCATAGGGCGTCAGTTCCACCATCTTCGGGTCGATCAGGATCATCCTGACCTCTTCCGGGGTGGCCCGGGTCAGCAGCGACACCAGCATGGAGTTGACGAAGCTGGACTTACCGGATCCGGTGGAGCCGGCGACCAACAAATGCGGCATCTTGGCCAGGTTGGCCGAGATGAAATCCCCCTCGATGTCCTTACCCAGCCCGATCACCAGCGGATGATGGTCGCGACGGGTCGACGCCGCAGTGAGTACGTCGGCGAGTCGCACCATTTCGCGGTCGGTGTTGGGGACCTCGATGCCGACGGCGGACTTGCCGGGGATCGGCGCCAGCATGCGGACGCTCTCGGTGGCCACCGCGTAGGCGATGTTGCGCTGCAGCGCGGTGATCTTTTCCACCTTGACGCCCGGCCCCAACTCGACCTCGTAGCGGGTGACGGTGGGCCCGCGGGTGCAACCGGTGACGGCCGCGTCGACCTTGAACTGGGTGAGCACGTCACCAATCGCGCCGGCCATCTGGCTGTTGGCGGCACTGCGTTTCTTAGGCGGATCGCCGGCGACCAGCAGGCTCAGTGGCGGCAGCGTGTAGGGACCCTCGATGACCCGGTCCAGATGTTCTTCTTTCCGAGAGGTTCGACGTTTCTTCGTGGCGGCGGGTTCCGGAATGGTGGGAACGTCGTCATCAAGAGGGGCCTCGAACGAGCTGGCCGTCGGCCACGCCTGCGGCTCATCGTCGGGATTGAACGCTCCGCCGTCGTAGTAACCGTCGGAAAAGTCTTCACGCGGGGGGTCCTGGCTAGCTTCGCCGTCGCCGTACTCGCCGTAGCCGGCGTATTCAGCGTCGTAGTCATCCCCGTCTCCGTAGTCGCGTTGGAACGCCCGGGGCCCGAACATGGCGCGCACCACATCAGGCACCTCGCGGATCGTGGTCCCGGTCAGCAACAGCAGCCCGAACAACGCGCCGATGAACAAAAGCGGCGCGGCAATCCAAGGCGTCAACCCGTCCGACAACGGCCCACCGATGGCGAAGCCGATGAATCCTGCCGCGCGACGCCGCAATTCCGGGTCTTCGGGCGAACCGGACCACAGGTGGCGCAGGCCGAGGACCGAAAGCGCGACCAGGCTCGCGCCCAGGATCAACCTGGGCCGCGCGTCGGGGTTGGGCTGAGTCCGCATCAGCGCTACCGCGGTCGCGGCTATGACCACCGGCAGCACGAGCACAGCCGCGCCGATCAATGTCCGCAGCACCTCATCGACCCACGCACCAACCGGCCGGGCGGCGTCGAACCACGAACTCGCGGCCACGACGACGGCAAAGCCCAGCAGAACCAGCGCAATTCCGTCGCGTCGATGCCCTGGCTCGATGTCGCGGGCCCGCCCGATCGACCGCGCCGCACCCCCGGTGCCCTTTGCCGCCATTAGCCAGGTGGCGCGCAGAGCCCGGCCGCAGCTGAGCCCGACGGCGACCAGCAACGGCCGATTACGCCGCCTGGCGGGCCCACTCACCCCCCTAACAGGCCTACTCGCCTTTTTGCGGGGTCTACCTGGTCGCGCACTTCGCGACGAGCCCCGCGAGGCGGCCTTTGACCTGCTCGTTCGGGAGCCGGAGCGGGCGACGGTCTTACTAGCCATGGCCGCATAGCCTAGTCGCAAATACACCATCTACACCACCCGCCACACTGGTCACCGACGTTTGGCTGTTTGCAGTTTTCAGGTACGGGACAAAGCTGTAATGCGTCGGTCACTCCCAAGCGCTCTTGCGGCTGTTAGATGGGAGGAAGCTTTGGAGTGGAGGTATCAGGTGTGGATCTTCCGTACAGTCTTTATCGCCGCCCTGAGCAGCGCCTTGCTGGCCGCCTGCTCTGCTGGCGATGCGTCGACTTCGTCGACCAATTCGTCGACCAATTCGTCGAACAATTCGTCGAACAATTCGTCGAAGGCTCCCACGCCGTCCGGCCCGAAGCTCGAGGGTACGTACCGATTTGATTTCGACGGGACCCAGCAACTCGCCGGTGGTGCACCCAAGCCCGCGAAATCGAGATCCCGAATCTATGCGGTGCGCTCGACGTGCACCGATGCGGGGTGCATCGCGACGGCGACGAAACTGGCGGATGACGACCCCAAGCGGAAGTCAGATCCCCCGCTCGATCTGGTGCTCGACTACATCGATGGTTCTTGGCAGATGGCGCTCCGCGAGGACACCACATGCACCGACAGCGCTGCAAAAGGCCCATCACTGACGGCGTGGACCCTGCAGCCTCAACCTGACGGCACGCTGAATGGAACTTCCTATGTCGCCATGAATCCGAGCCCGGATTGCGCCGTGGCGACTCAAACGCCGGTGGTGGTGCGGCGCGTGAGCGACGTCGGTGCAGGTATCTCGGTTGCCGATCCCGGCAAGCAGCAACCGCTTTCACCGTCTGCGCCGGGCGGCCTCAGCGGGCCGTACGACGAGACGAGCGTTCTGCACGATTCGCCGAAACCGGGCCGGCGACGCGTTGACATGCAGACGATGTGTGTGCGCAACACCGACCAGTGCGCGACGTTCAAGTCGTATCAAACGGCCTCTGGAACCGAAGTTGTGAATGCACTGCTGTTCAAAAACGGCAAATGGCAGCTTGACCAACACACCAACGTCAACTGCCCTAACGGCGCGACCGCCGGCACCGTCAAACACGAGGAATACGCCCTCCCGCAACCAGTCGCGCATCCGCTGCCGCGCGTCACCGGAACCATCCGCTTGGATGCCGCAGATTCGTGCCCCGCACAACAACTCGACATCACCCTGGAACGAACAGGCACCTGAGGAAGATCCAATCCACTCTCCCATGCGCCCAATCGATCGTCAGGACGCGTGAGTAGGGTGACGGACGGTGACAGAAGTCACGTCGCCACCGTCCGAGTCGTTCCCAGGAGGCCCCCGCATGCCCGTCGTCGTCGTCGCCACATTGACCGTCAAGCCTGAGTCAGTCGACACCGTCCGCGACATCCTCACCACCGCGGCCGCAGAGGTGCATGACGAACCGGGCTGCCAGCTGTACTCCGTGCATCAGTCAGGCGAAACCTTCGTCTTCGTCGAGCAATGGGCCGATGAGGAAGCGTTGAAGACGCACAGCACTGCCCCTGCGGTCGCGAAGATGTTCACGGCCGCCGGAGAACACCTGGCCGGGGCACCGGATATCAAAACGCTGCAGCCGATTCCCGCAGGTGATCCGGACAAAGGACAACTACGCCGGTGACCGAGGCGTCGCCAGACGGACCACGAAAGGGCCCACTAACGGGAAAAGTGGCGCTCATCACGGGTGCCGCGCGCGGCCAGGGCCGTGCTCACGCGGTTCGACTCGCCGCGGACGGCGCAAGCGTGATCGCGGTCGACCTGTGCGACCAAATCGCCAGCGTCCCCTATCCATTGGCCACCCCGGACGACCTGGCGGCCACCGTCAAACTCGTCGAAGACGCCGGCGCCCGCATCGTGGCCAAACAGGGCGACGTGCGCGATCGCGCGTCGCTGTCGGCCGCACTGCAGGCGGGCCTTGACGAGTTCGGCCGGCTCGACATCGTCGTCGCCAACGCCGGTATCGCTCCCATGCAATCCGGTGACGACGGCTGGCGCGACGTCATCGACGTCAACCTGACCGGGGCTTACAACACCATCAAGGTCGCGATACCGACCATGGTCAAGCAAGGCGCCGGCGGGTCGATCGTGCTGATCAGTTCGGCCGCAGGGCTGGCTGGCGTCGCCAGCCCCGATGCCGGCTCCGTCGGCTACGCCGCCGCCAAGCACGGGATGGTCGGATTGATGCGAGTGTACGCGAATCTGCTTGCCCAGCAGAGCATTCGGGTCAACTCGATACATCCGACCGGCGTGGACACCCCGATGATCAACAACGACTTCACCCGGCAGTGGCTGGCCAAAATGGCCGCTGATTCCGCTACGCCGGGGGCCATGGGCAACGCCCTTCCGGTGGAGGTGCTGCATGCCGATGACATCGCCAACGCGGTAGCATGGCTGGTATCCGACCAGGCCCGCTACATCACCGGCGTCACCTTGCCGGTCGATGCGGGCTTCCTGAACAAGTAGTAGCTAATGGCACGAACCCCTGTGGCGCAGACCGCCTTTGGCCCGATGGTCTTGGCCGCCGTCGAGCAAAACGAGCCACCCGGCCGCCGGTTGTTGGACGACGACCTCGCCGACCTGTTCTTGCCGAGACCACTGCGGTGGCTCGTCGGTGCGACGCGGTGGGCACCGGCTCGCCGCCTGATGATCCGCGGATCGGAGTTCACCGGCCCCGGACTGTGGGTCAATCTGGCCTGCCGTAAGCGTTTCATCGGGGACAAACTCAGCGAAGCACCCGACGACATCGACGCCGTTGTCATTCTGGGCGCCGGACTGGACACCCGCCCCTACCGACTGACCCGCCAACGTCGTATCCCGGTCTTCGAGGTCGACTTGCCAGTCAACATCGCCAGGAAGGCCAAGACGGTCCGACGCGTGCTGGGCGAACTGCCCCTGTCGGTCCGGTTGGTGGCGGTGGACTTCGAAGGCGACGACCTGCTCACCGCGATGGCCGAACACGGCTATCACACCGACTACCGGGCCTTCTTCATCTGCGAAGGCGTGACCCAGTACCTCACCGAGGAGGGTGTCCGGCGGACCTTGGAAGGACTGCGCCCGGCTGCCCCGGGTAGCCGATTGGTGTTCACTTACGTCCGCCGGGACTTCATCGACGGGACGAACCGGTACGGCACCCGGACGCTGTATCGCAATGTCCGACAGCGACACCAACTGTGGCATTTCGGCCTAGAGCCTGACGAGGTCGCCGGGTTCATCGCCGACTACGGCTGGCGGCTGGTCGAGCAGGCCGGGCCCGACGAACTCGTCCAGCGCTATGTCGAGCCCACCGGCCGCAAACTCAAGGCATCGCAGCTGGAATGGTCTGCCTACGCGGAGAAGGCTTAAGTTTCGCGGCGCGAGTGTGGGGCAGGCTGAGTCGGAGTCAGACCTCGATCACCGTCGGCACGATCATCGGCTGCCGGCGATACGTTTCGCCCATCCATTTGCCAACAGTGCGGCGCACCCCCTGGGCGATCCGGATCGGATCGGTCACGTTGGCAGCGGCCAGCGATTCCAGCTCAGCCTCGACCTTGCGGACGGCGGGCTCCAGGGCCTTGGGATCCTCGGAGAACCCGCGCGAATGTAGTTGTGGCGCAGCCGCCGGGCGCCCGGTACCGCGCTTTACCACCACGATCACCGCGACGAAACCCGACGACAGGATCAGCCGTTCGCCCAGGGTGATGTCGCCGACATCGCCGGTGATCAGGCCGTCGACGAACATCTTGCCAACCGGTACCGCGCCGGCGATACTTGCCACGCCGGCGACCAGGTCCACGCTGACGCCATTCTCCGCCAACAGAATTGACTCCCCGGGTATTCCAGTGCTGGCGGCGAGCTTGGCGTTGGCCCGCAGGTGCCGCCAGGTGCCGTGCACCGGCATGACATTGCGGGGCCGTACCCCGTTGTACAGAAAGAGCAGCTCGCCGGCGTACGCGTGCCCTGAAACGTGCACCCGTGCTTGGGCATTGGTGACGACGCGGGCTCCGATTTTGGACAGCGCGTCGATGACCCCGTAAACCGCCTCCTCGTTTCCGGGGATCAGCGAGGACGACAATACGACGAGGTCACCCGAGGTCAGCGTGATGCTGCGATGCTCGCCGCGTGACATCCGCGACAACGCCGACATCGGCTCGCCTTGGGTGCCGGTGGTGATCAGCACCACCTGCTCGGGCGCCATCATCTCGGCGGCGGAGATGTCGATCAGGTCGGAGTCATCTACTCGCAGGAACCCCAGGTCCCGGGCGATGCCCATGTTGCGCACCATCGATCGGCCAACGAAGGACACCCGTCGGCCCAATGCCACTGCGGCATCGATGATCTGCTGTACCCGGTCCACATTGGAGGCGAAGCATGCCACGATGACTCGGCCGTCGGCGCCCCGGATCAGCCGGTGCAGAGTCGGGCCCACCTCGCTCTCGGATGGCCCGACGCCGGGGATCTCGGCATTGGTCGAGTCGCACAGGAATAGGTCCACACCAGCGTTGCCCAGCCTGGACATGCCGGGCAAGTCAGTGGGACGGCCGTCCAGGGGCGTTTGGTCGAGCTTGATGTCGCCGGTGTGCAGAACGGTTCCCGCGCCCGTGTAGACCGCGATGGCCAGCGCGTCCGGGATGGAGTGATTGACGGCGAAGTACTCGCACTCGAACACACCGTGTCTGCTGCTCTGCCCCTCGGCGACCTGGACGAACACCGGTTTGATGCGGTGCTCACGGCATTTCGCGGCGACCATCGCCAGGGTGAACTTCGACCCGACCACCGGGATGTCGGGCCGCAACTTGAGCAAAAAAGGGATCGCCCCGATGTGGTCCTCGTGCGCATGGGTCAGCACCAGCGCCTCGATGTCGTCGAGCCGGTCTTCGATGTGACGCAGATCCGGCAATATCAGGTCGACACCGGGCTCGTCGTGGGTGGGGAACATCACCCCGCAGTCGATGATCAGCAGCCGGCCCAGATGCTCGAAAACCGTCATATTGCGGCCGATTTCGCTGATGCCGCCCAGCGCGGTAACCCGCAACCCGCCCGAGGTCAAAGGACCTGGTGGTGCTAGGTCTTGGTTCACCTGTTGCTCACCACCGGAGCGCCGGGGTTCATCGAAGCACCGAGGCCGCACGCATGTCGGCAGCCAACGCGTCGATCTGCTCCGGTGTCGCCGCCATCTGCGGCAGCCGGGGATCACCGACGTCGATACCCTGCAGGCGCAGACCTGCCTTGGACATCGTCACCCCACCAAGACGGCCCATGGCGTTGCATAGCGGGGCGACCGCGACGTTGATCTTGCGGGCGGTCGCGAGGTCCCCGGAACCGAAGGCGGACAACAACTCTCGGAGCTGACCTGCCGCGACATGAGATATCACACTGATGAAGCCGGTGCTGCCCATCGCCAGCCACGGAAGATTCAGCGCATCGTCGCCGGAGTAATAGACCAGTCCGGTCTCGGCGATGATCTGGCCCCCACTGTGCAGATCAGCTTTGGCGTCCTTGACGCCGACAATGTTCGGATGCGACGCGAGCGCGCGGATCGTGTCGGATGCGATCGGCACCACGGATCGCCCGGGGATGTCGTAGAGCAGCACCGGCAGCTCGGTCGCGTCGGCGACAGCGGTGAAATGCGCGATTAGGCCGCTCTGCGGCGGCTTCGAGTAGTACGGCGTGACTATCAGGAGTCCGTGCGCGCCCTCGGCCGCGCAGGCCTTGGCCAGCCGGATGCTGTGTGCGGTGTCGTAGGTGCCTGCGCCGGCGATGACGCGGGCACGGTCGCCGACCGCCTCCAGGACGACCCGAAGCAGCTCTAGTTTTTCGTCGTCGCTGGTGGTCGGCGACTCTCCGGTGGTTCCCGAGACCACTAGACCGTCGCACCCCGCGTCTACCAGGTGGTTTGCCAGTCGCCCCGCGGCGGCGGTGTCAAGGGAACCATCGGTGCCGAACGGTGTCACCATCGCGGTCAGCAGGGTTCCCAGGCGTGCGGGGGCGTCGAATCCGACGGTGCTCACGAGTCCAAGGTTACCTGGCGGCGCAAAGCTTTTTACTACCCGCGCGGGCGCGCGTTTGTCCGACTACCTCAGGCTTCGGTGGCGAGCGGACTGGTCGCGACCTCGCTGCCGTCGGCCAGGGTGGACACCTCGAAGTCGTCGAACACCGCCGGCGCTACCACGACGAGCTGGCGAAGACACTCGATGGCCAGGCGCCGGATTTCCACGTCGGCGTGCTCGCTGGCCCGCATGGCGATGAAATGGCGCCATGCCCGGTAGTTTCCGGTCACAACGATGCGGGTCTCGGTGGCATTGGGCAGCACCGCGCGAGCGGCTTG
>Ga0209693_10000015_pt1 | contig 69655 bp, 63 predicted proteins | sample HubBroMetageWRM3_FD_188345 | JGI IMG/M metagenome (GOLD analysis project Ga0209693, IMG submission 188345) | Warmed soil microbial communities from the Hubbard Brook experimental Forest, New Hampshire - Hubbard Brook CCASE Soil Metagenome WRM 3... | ecosystem: Environmental > Terrestrial > Soil... | reverse complement strand
TCGCAGTTCAACATTTTCTGGTCTACCATGGCTTGTTTCCCTTCTCGAAGGGAAGCCGGCTGAACCAGCCCTGCTCCCATCCGGCGGCCAGCAGATCGCGCAGCATCAGCCGCGCCCGCAACAACCGCGTCTTCACCGAAGCCACCGTGATCCCTAGCGCTTCGGCTGTCTCTTGAATGTTCAAATGCTCCATATCGCGCAACACAAAAACTTCGCGATATTTTCGATCAATCGTCCCGAGGGCCTCCGCCAGCCGCTGCCGCACTTCCTTGCGCTCCAGCGTTTCCGAAGGAATCTCGCGCCAGTCAGCGAAATCCCGGGGCGCATACTCGCCTTCTTCATCACCCCGGCCCGATCGATGCCCATCAATCCCTTCCATCACGACCGTTCGCTCCCTTCGCCGGCGCATCAGAGACTCATTCACCGTGATCTGGATCAGCCACGTACTGAACCGCGCCTCCGCCCGGAATTGCCGGATATTGGCAAACGCCTTCAGCATCGCCTCCTGCGCCGCGTCCTCAGCATCGTGCTCATTGCGAAGAATCGCCAGCGCCGCCGCGTAAACCCGTCGCTCATAAGGCCGCACCAGTTCATAGAACAATTCATGCTGCCCGCGCTGCACGCCCAAAATCAGATCTTGCTCGCGCGTTCCAATCTGCACCGGATTGTTCAACACCATCCCTGGTTCGGACATCTCGGTCGCAATCCTCACGTCTCGCTTTGCGCGTAAATGCGTAAAGTACCGTGGAAGAGCGGCGCTTCAGCGCCGCGTAGAGCCTTCCAAATCATTCCGGGGCTTTAGCCCCAGTGGTCGCTGCCTGCAGGCGCTGCGCCAGGTTCAGTACTCCGGATCCTTCTTCCACCCCGTAACCATGGAAACGAAATTGCCCCACCCATGCAGAATCACCATCACCAGATGTCCCAGCACAAAAAACAAAATCGCCCACATCACTGCGAAATGCCAAATGCGCGCGTAGTGGAATCCTCCCATCATCCAGGCCAGCCAGGAAAACTGAACCGGCTTCCACACCGCAAGCCCTGTGAACACCGAGAGCATTCCCAGCACGATCACCGTTGTGTAAGCCTGCTTCTGCAGGGGGTTGTAAGCTTCGCGAACCGGCGGCTTCGGACCAAAGAAAAAGTAATGCCGAACCATCGGCCACACGCCGGGAACGTCGCGATGCGTAAACAACACCTGCCGGTAGTTACCGCTGAAAAGCTGATACCCAAGATAGAAGAGGCCGGTCGCAATGTAGATCCACATGAACGTAAGGTGCCACTGCAGCGCCCCACCCAGCCATCCTCCGATAGCAAATGCCCGTGGCCAATGCAGCAAATCCTTCTGCGGAATCTTGGCCCCGAAGCTCGGAAACGCACGAAAAATCTGCAGCCCGCTTCCCACCATCACAAACAGCGAGACCGTATTCAGCCAATGGCACAGCCGCACTACAAAAGGATGCTCGTAAACCGCCCGCGCCACGACAACCGGCTCTTCTTCTTTCCCGTCGGCGTTCTTGCCCCCGGCATGAATGATGTCGATGACTGCCCCGCTCATTCGGAACCTCCCAGTATCGCCGCCTTCGTGGCGGCTGTTGTGGCGGCGTCCCGCTCCGCTTGCGTGCGATTAAATACTCTCGCAAGCCGGCGATACGTCGCCTACAACCCGTAAAACCACGAATAGCCCTGATCTTCCCAGTATCCGACTCGATCGATCACGTGCGAAACTTTCAAATCCGTCAAATACTTGGCCTGTTTGTAGCCGATCTTGGTGGGGATCTGCAGTCGCAGCGGCGCTCCATGCGCCCGCGTCAGTGGCTGCTCATACATCTCATAACAAAGTAAAGTCTGCGGATGCAGCGCCGTCGCCATGTCCAGCGACTCGTAATAGTCGTCAGCGCAGTTGACCTCGATGAAGCGCGCCGTCGGATCCGCACCCACCATCTGCAGAAAATCCGACAGCCGCGCCCCGCCGAACCGCCCAATCACATCCCACCCTTCAACGCAGATGTGCCGCGTGTTCTGCCGAAAGCGCGGCAACGCCTGCACCTGCGCCAGCTTGTAATCCCCAGGTCTCTTAACCGCGCCGCTAACCGTCAGCGTCCAGTTTTCAAAGATCACTCCCGGATCGTCCACGTCATATCCATTGATGGGAAACTTCGCAAACGGAGTCAGCTCGGAGTTATCGAAGGTCGGCGCCAGATGGCTCGGGCGAAAAAGCCGCGCCGAAGCCCAGTCGCTGAACCCGAGACCTTTCTTGAGCACCCCTTCCTGCAACCTGGGGATGGCGAAGGCGCCCAGCGCCAGAACCGGCGTCAGCTTAAGCAACTCGCGCCGGCCAATTTGCCGAAATTTCTTTTCATCGGTCTTGCCTTCGTTTATTTTTCGATTCTCGTTTTTCATCGAGTAGCCTTCGCAGATTCGCAGCTCTAGCCGGAATTATGCTCGGGAAATAAGGGCTTACCTTCGGCCCGCAACCATGGGATTAACCAGACCCTCCAAAAGTTTCGTCCCGCGCCGTACTCCCATCCGGTCCACCGTGAGAATCATACCCCGTCAAAATCAAGTCAAGTCGCACTTATGCTGGCATTTGTGGCGTTTTCGAGGCATACTAGCGGTTGCGCCAGCCCTCCCCCGGGGTAGAAAGTCCCGGTTTCCACAATGTCAACGCTGAACACCATCGCAAAGAAGCCCGACCGAGCCCTGCTGGCGGATTCCGTCAAGCGTGTACCCGAAGACCCCAAGCAGCGGAGATTGATGGTGGGGTCGCTCTGTCTGCTCCTGTTGGCGCTAGGCGTCGTACTCTGGCACGATCGCGACTTCTGGTTTCCAGACGCGCCGGACGCCGAATCTGACCAGCCGGCCGAAAGCGTTCCAGCCAAGCAAGCTCCACTGCCCTCGGCGGTAGCCGCTAAACCGGTCACGGCCGCAAGGTCGAAGCACGGGTCGAAACACCAAGTCGCTATAGCTGTGCAGACTCCCGCCCCGTCCGATCCGGTCGCTCCGGTCACCACCATTCGCACCGCACTGCCCCCGCTCGAAGTAGAGGTTGTTGCCGGCGATTCCCATCAGACCCTCCGGCCCGGCAGCAGTTCCGTGCGTGTGGATTTGCAACCCGGCGCATCAGCGCAAGCAGTAAGCGAGCCCAGCGCAGCCAGGAATATCGAGACCGCTGCAAAGCTGGCCACAAATGTCTCCGAGCGCGTACGCATGACTACCGACGCGTCCGACATCGTGGCCCACCCGGTTCGGCCTAACTATCCGTTGCTGGCCCGGCAGATGAAAGTACAAGGGTCAGTGATTCTGCAGGCGCTGATTGGTCGGGATGGAATCATTCAGAATCTGCGCGTGGTCAGCGGCCCACATATCCTCGCGTCAGCAGCCCAGGACGCGGTCCGGCAATGGCACTTCAAACCTCACCTGGAAGGCACCGAACCGGTCGAAACCGAAGCCAAGATCACGGTCAACTTCACGATTTCCACCAACTGAGGAGTCGGTCCTAGGTCTCAGGTCATAGGTCTTAGGCAAGAACCTGAGACCAAACACCTGAGACCACACAGAAGATGTGGAGTCCATATAAGAATCTCTTCCTAAAATAACGAGCGCCTCGAATCTCTTTCGAGATCGAGGCGCCCGGGCAGCCCTCCCCCAGAACTGCTCACCTGAAAAATTAAACTTGAGGCAGGATTTTGCAAATGGCACCATCGTGCCATTAGGTGTCCCTTAAGTGCCATCCCCAAGCCTTTGCAAAGCCGCCCTCTTTACCGGGTTCCAGCGATACAAAGTCCGATTCCCCGCCGCGTCTGAAGCCAAAACCGTTTTCTGCCGATGAACAAGCCAGCAGAATTCCTGTGACGCCATGCCAGCCTTTCGCGACCCCGATACTTACCGCGACATCCTCGACGGCCTGCAAATCGGCGTAAGCGTTCTCGACCTGCAGCAAAAGATCGTCTTCTGGAGCGACGGCGCCGAACAGATTACTGGTTATTCCCGTATCGATGTCCTCGGCCACGTCTGCACCGAGAACATCCTTCTCCATTGCAACCAAAACAGTTGCGAAATGTGCAACGAGAAATGCCCTATCGCCACCGCCTTGCACGATGCCAAACCTGTGGAAACCCTCACCTTCATCCATCACAAATCCGGACATCGCACTCAAGTGCATACCTGGGCCATCCCCCTGCGCGACAAACACGGGTCCATCATCGGCATCATCCAGACCTTTGAAGGCGAATTTGCCATCGCCGGTCCTGATCTGAATGACCGGAACATGCGCGAGCGCGGTTGCCTCGACGACACCACCGGATTGCCCAACCAGGCCATGATGCAAGCCCACCTCCGGGAAACGCTGGGCACGTTCACCCAGCTGCTAATTCCCTTCGGCGTGATTTGCGTCGAAGTTCCCGAGCTCGCACAATTTCGCACTCGTAACGGGCAGGTGGCTTGCCGGTCCATACTCCAGGTGTTGTCTCGAACTCTGAGAAATACAGTATGGCCAACCGATTTCGTTGGCAGCTGGAGTGAGAATCGATTTCTGGCGATCTTGAGTGGCTGCCCCGAAGACGCGCTGCAAACCATCGGCGCCCGCATTCTCAAGATGATGGCCAGTGCCACGATCCAGTGGTGGGGAGAAGAACTGTCAGTAACAGTGTTGATCGGCTGCGCCGGCGCCCGAACCGGCGATACTGTCGAATCGATTCTGGATCGCGCACAGCCCGCGCTTGGCGGAAATCAGGTCGCCCTGCCCAGCCGTGGGGTCGTCGTTGGTTCCGCCAATTCGCGGCCGGGAAACTGAGCGAGACGAGTTAATTCATGTTCGCCATTATCGGCATTGTCGTGGTGTTCGGCTGCGTCGCCGCCGGCTATCTCATGGAGCACGGAAACATCCGCGTCCTCCTTCAGCCAGCCGAACTGGTCACCATCGGCGGCGCGGCCATCGGTACTGTCCTCATCGCCAATCCGCTTCACATTCTCAAGCAGATCGCCGGCGGAATCGGCGGCGTCTTCCGCGGCTCTAAGTACACGAAACAGGCTTACCTCGATTCTCTGAAGATGATGTACGACCTGCTCAACAAGGCCCGCAAAGATGGACTCATGGCCCTTGAGAACGACGTAGAGGAACCAGACAAGAGTCCGCTGTTTTCGACGGGTCCAGCCGTCTTCAGGAACCACCACGTCCGCGACTTTGTTTGCGATTCGTTGCGCATGGCCATCACCGGCGTAGATGCCTTCGATCTCGACCAAATGCTCGACCTCGACCTCGAAGTTCATCATCATCAAGCCGGACTGCCCACCGCTGCGCTCAGCAACGTGGCTGACTCCCTCCCCGGCCTTGGGATCGTCGCCGCTGTCCTGGGTATCGTCATCACAATGGGTGCGCTCGGCGGCCCTCCTGAGGAAATCGGCAAGAAAGTTGCCGCCGCCCTGGTCGGCACTTTCCTCGGCATCCTGCTCTGCTACGGATTGGTCGGTCCCATCGCTTCCAACATGGTCAAACTTGCCGATGACGAGCACGCCTATCTCTACGTGCTGCGCGTCCTCATCGTCTCCTTCCTTAAAGGCACGGCTCCGATCATGGCCGTGGAGGTCGCCCGTCGCGCTGTTCCCGGCCACGTGCGCCCCTCGTTCAAGGAAGTCGAGACTGCCTGCCGCAACAAAGGAGCGGCCGAAGAAACCGCTGCGCCTGCTGCTGCCGGCGCCGCAGCTGGTTAGAAAATCCGCGTCAACCTCCCATGGACAAAACTCGCCCCGTCATCATTCTCAAGAAGAAAGCCCGCCACACCGGCCATCACGGCGGCGCATGGAAGGTCGCCTACGCCGATTTCGTCACCGCTATGATGTCTCTGTTCATCGTCTTGTGGCTGCTCAACAGCAGTAAGCCTATTCAGGACGCCGTAGGTGGCTACTTCCGCGATCCCAACGGCACCGCCGCTAAGAAGGGGTCCACTGTCGCCGGCGCCACCGAGAAATTCATCCTCGCCAAAGACGACATGCCCAAGCTCAAGGATCAGCTCGAGCAAAAAATCCGACAGATGAATGACTTCGAAAAACTCAAAAGCCACGTAGAGATGACCGTCACCTCCGAGGGCCTGCGCATCGAACTCACTGAATCGGCCTCCGGAACCTTCTTCGAAAGCGGCAGCCCCAAACTAAACACTGACGGCCGCGAATTGCTCATCACTCTGGCCGGCGAACTCGGAAAGTTGCCCAATACGCTTTTCATCGAAGGGCACACCGACTCCAAACCCTATGCTGCCTTCGGCAGCTACAGTAACTGGGAACTCTCCACCGACCGCGCCAACGCCGCTCGCCGCCTGATGCAGTCCAGCGGCATCCGGTCGGACCAGGTCACCCAGGTCCGCGGATTCTCCGATCAGCATCTCCGCAAACTCGACGATCCTCTCGACCCCTCCAACCGCCGCATTTCCCTCATCGTGCAATACCTCGGAATAAATGGCGATGAAGACGCGAAGCCCACCCTTCCAAACGGCGACAGGAAGCCAGACGGAAAGATTTCCCCGCTTCCAACAGAGAACTCCTCCAAGAACGGCGGCAAGAAGGAATAAAGAATGATGTTCTCCGACCCTCATCATTATCCGCGGCAGCATCGTTGATTCGAGGGCACCACCGTGTGCTACTGTGCTCGCTAGGACAGCCGAGCCGGTCCACTCAGCCCATGCTCACCCGAATCTGCACGGCGCTATTGTTCTTTCTTTTGGCCCGAACCCTGCCATTGCACGCTCAAGATCAATCTGCGAGTGCCGCTGCGGGCGGGCCGATCACGACCGATCGGCCGGCGGTTACAGATTCCAGCCTGGTCGTTCCGGCTGGCAGCCTTCAACTGGAAAATGGATTCCTCGAAACTCGCAGCCAGGGGCAGAGTGTCTTGGACGGTCCCGAGACCTTGCTACGTTTTGGTGTCACCGCGAGGACCGAATTGCGATTCACGGCACCCGACTATTTTCACAACCTGACCACCGGCCAGGGCTCAGGATTCGGCGACCTCGCCATCGGCATAAAACAACAGCTCGGCCCCACGCATGGATTCGACGTATCCGCGGTCGTGTTCCTCAGTTTGCCCACGGGCGCCAACTTCGTGTCCAGCGGCGGGTACGATCCGGGATTGCAAATCCCTTGGTCGCGCGCTGTCTCCGCCAACTGGACGGCCGCCGGAATGTTCTCGGTGTACTGGCCCACGCAGGGCCGCACGCGAAACGTGACCGGCGAATCCACGTTCTTGTTCGATCGCCAATTGACCAAGCCTTGGGATGCGTTCCTCGAGTACGCGGGTGACTTCCCAGAATCCGGTGCGCCGCGGCACTTGCTGCACTTTGGCACAGCTCTAAAGCTCGCAAAGCAGCAGCAGATTGATTTCCATGTCGGCGTTGGCCTCTCGCCCGCCGCTCTGGATCATTTCATCGGGATCGGCTATTCGTTTCGCCTTCAGACGTTCTCTCGTTAGTGTGAGCGTCCAGGCAGGCCCCACATTGCTAACCAGATTTCGCCTGTATTGGAATCAGCAGCCCTGTTGTTTGACATACCAGGGTGCGCTTACCGTGAAGATGCGTTCGTTCCCCCGTGCCAGAAGCGCCCATTCGAGCAGACGCCCGCGCTGATTGTGCAGGAAGTATTCATACCATTTGTCCTCCACCAGTTCCGGTATGACCACGACAATGCTGCGATTGGGATTTTTCTTCGATAGATCGAGAACAAATTGAACGATGGGTACGATTACAAAGCGATAGGGTGACGGCAGGAACTGAAGCTGCGGCGGTTCCCTGCCTTCCGCGCGGAAGGGTTTCTCGACGTAGTGTTCCCAATCATCCCGCAGCAATTCAGAATGCTCGGTGGGCTCCACATGCAACGCGATCACTTCCGGAGATAGCCGCGCGGCGAATTCAATTCCCTGCCGCGTGATGTTGCTCCAGCGGTCGATTGCAATCACCGCAATGGGATGCTGGCTCAGCCCCGCCGCGTCTACTGGAATCTTGCACGAGGTGAGCATCTTCACGGAGTGGTAGTGGCGGCGTACGATAGCAAAGAAAGCGATCGTCAGGGGGATGAAAAGCAGCGTGATCCATGCCCCCTCCACGAATTTCGCAACCAGCACGACAGCCGTCGTAGTGCCGGTGACGAGCGCGCCCAATCCATTCACCAGTGCGCTCTTTACCCAGCCGGGGCCGCGGTTTTTAAACCAGTGCATCACCATACCAGCTTGCGACAGCGTGAAGGCCATGAACGCACCGACGGCATAGAGCGGAATGAGCCGGTCCGTAACCCCGCCGAAGAGGATGAGTACGCCACCACACAGCAGCGCCAGTACGACAATGCCGTAGGTGTAAACCAGTCGCCGCCCCCGATATCCGAACACGTGTGGAAGGTAGTTGTTCTGCGCGATGGCCCGGCACAGCCTGGGAAAATCTGCAAACGCTGTGTTCGCAGACAAAGAGAGCACAGCAAGAATCGATCCGATGGTTAGATAGTAAAAGAGTCCCTTGCCGAAAACCGCGACGGTGAGCATGGAGAGAATGCTCTGATAGCCGGGTTGGCCGGGATCGGTCGCCGCAATGCCGTAGATTTTTACCAGATACGAAATCCCGGCCAACATCACCGCTAAGAGAAAAATAATCACCGTCAGAGTCCGCTGCGCGTTTTTTACGGTCGGCTCCCGGAAGGCCTTCACCCCGTTACTGACCGCCTCCACGCCAGTCAAAGCTGTACAACCGCTAGCAAACACTTTCAGTAAAAGCCAGAAGCTCACAACCGCAGTCATCGCCGGCGCAGGCGGAAGCGCAACGATTGGCGTGGGATGCCCTCCGCTGAGCAGGACACGAAAAATACCCGCAACGATGGTGATCAGAAGTGTCCCCACAAACAGAAAAGTAGGAATCGCAAAGGCCGTGCCCGCCTCGCGCACACCCCGAAGGTTGACGATGGTGATGACCAACAGAATCCCCACACAAAGAGACACGGTATGCGGCAGCAACGACGGCACGGCCGAGACCAACGCACCCACTCCCGCAGAAATGCCGACCGCCGCCGTCAGGATGTAATCGGCGAGCAGCGCCGCTGCGGCAAGCAATCCGGCCGACGCTCCAAGATTGAAGCGCGCTACGGTATAGGAGCCTCCGCCGGTTGGATAGGCGGCGATGGTCTGGCGATAGGAGAAGTACACGATCACCAGCAGCGTGATGATGGCCCCGCTGACGGGAACAATGTAACGAACACCGAGCAGCCCCAACGGAATTAGAAGCGTGAGCGCCGCTTCTGGTCCGTAAGCCGCGGAGCTAAGCGCATCGAGTCCAAATATCGGGATGCCCTGCGTCGGCCCGATCTGTTCCGCACGCTCGTCGCTGGTTTTGATCGGTTTGCCAACAACGAGATCAAGTATGTTCATGAAGGATGTTGCTCAGCGGGCCGCTTGTGTCGGCAAATAAATAGCGACGAAAGCGTGTGTCCTACCTGGCGAGCACAGACACGATAACACTGGCGGGATTTGCAATCAAAACATCGACTGCGGGGAAGGCCACTAAAACTCGAGAGCGCCGGGTTTCGGGTTCAGTCGCTAAATTCAGACGCCGGTTCATTCTTCAGGATTGGCCGCCAGTCGCAGCTCGCAGCTGGCGCGCTCGCCGGTGGCGGCGAATATACAGAACCAGCATCATCACGAGCGCAATCAGGACCACAGCTGCGAGAACGGCCCAGACAACCAGCATGCGCATCGAATTGATCATGATGAATTTGCCGCTTATCGTGTAGAAGCCGTTAAAGCTGCGGATGGCCCCAGGCAGCGCCAGCAAATCGTCTTTCGTCATTTGCAGGACATGTTCGTTAGGGTGATATTGCGATTCCCACGGAAACGTCTCCCCACTGGCATCCAGCTCGATATGGCCGCCGAGAACGAAGCTGATCGGGCGATCCTTCACGAAAGCAGCAACTCTTTCAGCGCTGGCAAGGTCGGCAGCGGCGTCGTCGATCAGAAGCCGCCCAGGCAATAGAAAATCGCCTGAAAAGAACAACCCTGTATTCCGGTCGTAAAACGAGATCTCAGTCTCGTTGTGGCCGGGCGTCGGGATCACATCGACGGTTCGATCGCCGAGATTGATCTGCACGACTCCGTTCGGCCAGTTGGCGACGTTGTAGTAGCGCCGGACGCTGTCAACATCAAACCCAACCACTTCAACGTTGGGCAAATGCATGAACCGCCCATCGCCCGCGCGATGATCAAGATGCCGGTGAGTATGCACCACGAGCAAGGGCAACTTCGCAGCACTGTCTCCAGGTAATAATTGCAGCACCGTTTTCGCCAGCGGCATCTGATTCGCATCGGCAACATCGCCAGTGTCGATCAGAAGCGCTCTCGTCGACCCTATCAGGAGGTACGTGAAAGGCGCCTCGAAGGTGGCGCACAGGTTCTCCCGAAGGATGAATGTCTGCGGGTTATATGGATGAACCTCGAGCGGGACTTGCGGACTGGCTTTGCAGTCCTTGGCACCTTCATTCCAATGAATGTCGATTGACCCGGGCGCAAGTTGAGACCGCGCGGACGAAGCCGCGACTAGTATCCCGAGAACCAGCAGTGCGCAGTGTCTGTGTCGCATGACCGAGGCTATTTCACAAACGTCAACCCATGAGGCACTGCATACTTGAAAACATAGGCGTAGAGCATCACAATAATTCCCACGATCGAACACAGCGCCACCGAATGCCACGCTACAAAGCGTAAAATAATCCCTTCATTCCCGACCTGTTCAGTAGCAGCCGTAGCAATCGTGATCGACTGCGCATCCACCATCTTCCCCATCACACCTCCCACGCTATTGGCCGCGCACATCAGCACCGGATCAATGCCCAGCTGTTGAGAAGTAATTCGCTGCAAGCTCCCAAAGAGCACGTTCGACGATGTATCGCTCCCGGTAAGAGCAACTCCCAACCACCCCAGAAACGTTCCGAAGAATGGATACAGCCATCCCGTGCGCGTGAACGCCAGGCCCAGCACTGCGTCCAACCCCGAATATCGCGTCACATAACCCAGCCCCAGCATGAACGAGATCGCAATCATTGCAAGCCGCATCCGCACCAGCGTCTTCCAGAAGATCTTCATTAGTTGCACCGGACCCTGTCCGAGCAGCAATCCGGAAACGATCGCAGCAAAGAAACATCCCGTCCCGGTCGCCGAGAGCCAGTTGAGATCGTATCGTGCCGTCTCTGGGGTGGGCTTGGTAACAATCGGAGCCGCGCGCGAAATCGCGTTGTGCAGCAGAGGCACATCCCATCCCGCCGGACCAGGCCGCACCTTGCCATCCGGAAGCATTACTTTGAAAGCCGGCGTGGTCGCCTGATTCATCGCGAGTTTTATCTTAGGCAATCCCCAAAGCAGCACAAACAGCGAGAGAATCGCAAACGGCATCCACGCCTTCAAAACTTGTCCCGCGGTATAACTGCGCGGCTTTACATATCCGTCAAATTTCTCGGCCGCCCATTCTCCGCCCATCTGGTCAGCGACCTCTCCCGTCTGGGCCAGGACCGCAACCGGCTTATCGTCATAATCGAATCGCCAAATCTTCTTCGGCTTCCAGAATCTTAGGAAAATCAAAGCCGCGACAATCGAAACTACACCTCCCATGATGTCGACAAGATTGCTGTCCACGTAATTCGACCAGAAAAACTGCGTTAGCGCGAATGAAAGCCCAATCACAAGAATCGCGGGCAATACTTCAAAGGTTTCTCTCCAACCGACCATGGTCCGCACCAGCCAGAAAGGAACGATCACCGCAGTGAACGGAAGAATCCGTCCAATCATCGCGCTGATATCGGATTCCGGCAGTCCCGCCACAGCCGCGAGGCTATGAACCGGCGTCCCGATCGCGCCATAGGCCACCGGCGCCGTGTTCGCAATCAAATTCAAGGCAGCCGCGTGAAAGGGCCTGAACCCCAGCCCAATCATGAACGCCCCCGCAATCGCCACCGGCGCACCAAATCCCGCCGCGCCTTCAATGAACGCACCAAAACAAAACGCCACCAGCAAAACCTGCAGCCGCCGGTCGGCGGTGATGCCGGCAATCGACTCCTTCATGATTTCGAATTGCCCGGTCTCCACCGAAATGTCATAAAGGTAAACCGCAGCCAGAACGATCCACGCGATCTTCAACACTCCGAACGCCACGCCATAGGCAAAGCTCATGCCAGCCAGCGCCGCAGGCATTTTGAAAAAGATGATCGCAACCGCCACTGCCGTCGCAGCTGCGGCAATCGCGCACCAGTGCGGCTTCACCTTAAGCCCAGCCAGCAGCCCGAAAAGAACAATGATAGGAAGCCCCGCCACCAGCGTGGAAAGCCACCAGTGCCCAAGCGGATCGTAGATCTGAGTCCACTGCATAACCACCCCTAACGAACGGAGTCAGCTGCGCAACCGAGATCACAAATTTACTTGCTTTGAAAGGGCTCGGCTTCAGCCGCGCCGCACGAAACAAATAAAACCAACCGCGGCATTAGCCGCCCACTTCCCAAGTCTTCGGAGCATTCACATAAGACCGATCCAATTCCGCAACCGACGCAACTCCCAGCAGCCGCAAAGTCCGCTCCAGATCGGTTCGCAGAATCTCAATCGCCCGGTCCACTCCAGCCTCACCCGCTGCGGCCAACCCGTACGCATATGCGCGACCGCAAAGCACCGCCCGCGCTCCCATGCAGATAGCTTTCACAATGTCAGCGCCGCGGCGAATGCCTCCATCCATGAATACCTCGATTCGGCCCTTCACCGCTTCCACCACTTCGGGCAATGCCCGCAACGAAGCCGGAACTCCATCCAGCTGCCGTCCACCATGATTCGAAACCGAAACCGCCGCCGCTCCGGCATCGATGGCGTGGCGCGCATCGTCCCCAGTCAGCACGCCCTTCACCACGATCGGCCCTCGCCAGATTTCCCGAATCCAGCGGAAATCAGCCCAGGTCGCAGTCGATTCTGCGAGCGCAGCGTTGATGTCCACCAGCGGCATCGGCCCCTTGCCCGGCACCACCACGTTTGGCAGCAGAGGCACGCCCCCATCCAGCAAGAAACTAATAAGCCATCCCGGACGCGAAAGAATTTGCGGAAGATAAGGAATTTTCTCCAGAGGGCCGCCGCTGATCAGTTCCTTCATCCCGTTGCGGTAATCGCGCTCGCGAATCCCCGACACTGGAGTATCAATGGTCACCACCAGCGCCGAGAACCCCGCCACTCGCGCCCTTTCAATGCTGGCCTCAGCCGCCCCGCGCCCACCCATCAGGTAAAGCTGATAGAAAACCGGTCCGGCGGAGGCCGCCTTCACATCTTCCAGCTTGTGTCCCGAAATCGTCGAAAGAATGTAACCAGTCCCCGCCCGGCCCGCAGCCCGCGCTGCCGCCGCTTCCCCTCCAGGATGCATAAGCCGGCTGTAGCCGACCGGCGCCAGCAAAAAAGGAAGCGCCAGATCGAGCCCCAGAACCCGAGTGCGCAAATCGCACTTCGCAACCTCGACCGCATGCCGCGGCCGAAAAGTCACGTCGTTAAATATGCGGCAGTTTTCCCGCAGCGTGACCTCGCCCTCGGCCCCGCCATCCAGGTAGTCAAATACAGATTTCGGCACCCGCGCCCGTGCGATCGGACGGAAGTCCTCGATGCACACAACTCGCGGCGACGCCACAGCTCGAGAGGCTCTCGTCATTTGCATTCCAGTGTCTGCAATGTGTCCTCACAATGTCTGCGTCTGGAATCTTGGAGCAGGCCGATATCCTACCACCGCGCGAAACCGCGAAGAAATGGAAATTGCCTGAAGACTAACCTTTCAGCCCGTTCGGAACCATGGGCAGCGACCGCAATCGCACGCCCGTCGCATCGAAAATCGCATTGCCGATCGCCGGAGCCAAACCGACCATCGGACATTCCCCGGCCCCGGCCGACGGAATATCCTTGCGGTCGAGCAGCACGGTCTCAAGCACAGGCACATCGCTAAACCGCGGTACCCGATAGCTTGAGAATCTTCCGTTCAACACCCGCCCGTTTTCGAATTCGATCGCCTCAAAAAGGGCCCCACCAAGTCCCATAATGTTCGATCCCTCGATCTGATTCCGCAAATTGTCAGGATTGACAATCGCTCCGCACTCGAAAGCGGTAACCACGCGAACCACGCGAACGTCCCCGGATGCTCGGTCCACCGCGACCTCCGCGCAAGTTGCCACATTCCCCATTTTCTCGAATCCGCCACCTATCCCGAACCCGTGTCCTGCAGCCTTCTTCCCGCCTCCCCAGCCGAATCTCTTCGCTGCCGCTGCAAACACGTCGCGCAACCGCTCATTCTTCAGATTCTTCAGCCGGAATTCGAGCGGATCCATGTTCACCAAATGCGCCAGTTCGTCCATGAACGATTCCCGGGCAAAATGATTCGCCGTTGCCGCCAGCGCCCTGTACGATCCTTGCCGCAAGGGCGAGTGCGCGGCATGAAATTCGATCCGCTGGTTCTGGACGTCGTAGTATGTGCGAATCCCCGCCGAGCCGGAATTGTAGTTATGAAATTCCCATGCCTCGATCGCACCGTCCCCAGCCACTCCGCTCGTGACCTCGATCACGCCGGCGGGACGGAAATAAGCCCATGTAAATTCCTCCTCACGGGTCCACACTAGTTTGACCGGCCGCTTCGCTGCCCGTGCCAGTCGCGCCGCTTCAATTGCCGCTTCGCCCGTGTGCTTGCCCCCGTATGCCGATCCCGTATCCGGCATCAGCACGCGTACGCGTTCTTCCGGAATCCGAAACGCCTCCGCCAATTCACTGCGCACTCCGAAGGGCCGCTGTGTTCCTGTCCAGACCGTCAGATTGTCGCCCTCCCACTGCGCCAGCGCAGCCCGCGGTTCGAGCGGCGCATGTGCAATGTAGGAAACGGTGTAGGTCTGCTGCAGTCGATGATCGGCCGCAGCCAGAGCCTTTTCCACCAATCCAACTTCATAGCGTGACCCATCCCCCGTCGGGTCATCGCCCGCGGTCGCCGTCTTCTTTAAGTATTCAAACAGCTCTTTATCCGAGGGCTGCGGTTCAGACTTCCACTCCGCGTGCAAAGCAGCGACTGCACGCGTGGCAATCTCCGCACTCGGCGCTGCTACTCCGACAAAATTACCGTCGCGAACCACGGTCACGCCAGGAATTTGTTCCGCCTCTCGCGTATCAATTGACGCCAGCGTCGCCCCGAACGCCGCAGGACGCAGAATCTTTCCATTTAACATCTCCGGCAGTTTCTGGTCGATCGGATACCGATGTTTACCGGTAACAAAGTCTCGGCCATCGACTTTACCCAACGATTGCCCTTGCACCTTCCACTGCGTCGCAGGTAAGAGTGCGTCTCCGGGATCGATAGTTTGCGTAAGTTGCTGCCCCTTGATCAACGCTCCGTATTCCACGGATCGTTTGCTCTGCGGATCTGTGATCTTGCCCTCAGCCGCGATCAGCCGCCGACGATCGGCTTTCCACTCGGCCGCAGCAAATGCCATCAGTAGCTCGCGAGCAGCAGCCGCCGCTTTCCTGAGCTGGGGGCTCATGGTTGGCGTAGTCCGGCTGCCGAAGGTACCCATATCAAAGGGTGTAAGTTGCGTGTCTCCCATGACGGTTTGGATTTTCTCCACGCCGATCAACAACTCCTCCGCCACCGCCTGGCTCAAGGATGTTCGAATGTTTTGTCCAACTTCCACCTTCCCCGTATACACAGTAACGATGCCTCTTTCGCCAATATGCAGCCAACCTCCGATGTCCTGAGGAAGTTCCTCGCCCGGCCCTCGCTTGCCAGAACCAGATTCCTGCCCATGCACCCCCTTCAACGCACAGACAATCAGGATGCCCGCACCCAGGAACTTGAAAAACTCCCGCCGGTCGACTTCGAAGTAATAGGCAGGCCGAGCATTGAGTTCATAGCGTTCAGGCTCCAGCGGAAATTCGAGATCCAAACGTTCGAGAACTCGATCATTACTCATTACCGGCACTCCTTGAGGGTCGCGATTCCTTCAAAACCGCCGCTGCACTCCGGACCGCAGCCACGATGCGCGGATGAGTTCCGCACCGGCAGATGTTGCCCTCCATGAAATGCCAAACCTCAGCCTCTGACGGATTCGGATTTGCGTTCAACAACGACACCGCAGTCATGATCATTCCCGACGTACAATAAGCGCATTGCATCGCTGCCTCGTCAAGAAAAGACTGCTGCACCGGATGTAACCGCTCGCCGACGGCGAGCCCTTCAATCGTAGTGATTTGTCGGTCGCGCACTGCTCCCACCGAGGTAATGCAAGATCGGCGTGCACTTCCATTGATCAGCACCGTGCAAGCGCCGCACTGCCCTTCGCCGCACCCGTACTTGCTTCCCGTAAGATCCAGTTGATCGCGCAACACGCCGAGCAGGCTGGCATCCGCCTCGGCATCGACCGCGAGCGTGCTCCCGTTCACGTTGAGTTGTGTAACTTTCGCCATTCCACTCCTCCAGCCCTCTTCTATTTAGAGACCTCCACCTCAGATTGCGTTGCCACTCGACGACCACGCCGAAACCAAATCCACAGGTACGCCACCGGGCCCGAAGCCAGATTCAGCAATCCCCATTTTCGCGTAGGCGCATCGCTGTATTTCATCGCGAACGCGAAAAGCAGCGTCGGAGCCAGCACAATCAACATCGCCCCCACCGTGCCCCCCGCCACGCGAAAGCTTCGCGCCGCATCCGGATACTTCCGCCGCAGTTCCCAGAACGAAAGCACGGTCTGGATCGACGTCGCCATCCGCGTCCACGCGTACACTCCAATCAATTGCGGCACGGTAAACACCGCCAGGGCCGCGCAAAAAGCCGTCGACAGCAGAATCGAACGCACCGGCGTCCCAAACCGCGCACTCACCTTGGCCAAGGCAGGATGAAAGTATCCATCTTCCGCCATCGCCAGTGGAATGCGTGTCACCGAAAGCACTGTGCTATCCAGTAGCACGAAAGCACACACCACGGCCGCCACAAAGATCGCCGTCCCTAGCGAATTCCCTCCAATCAACCGCGCCGCCGTCACCAGATATCCAGTCTGCCACTCCTGCCAGTTCCCCAAGGCCGCCAGCCCCGCCGCCATCGTCACTACATAAATCGCTATCGCCAGCGGCACCACAATCGCCAGTCCTATGGGAAAATTCCGCGTCGGATTCTCCACTTCTTCAATTACCGTAGAAACCTGTTCGTAACCCGCATACGACCACAGCGCAATCGCCAGTCCCACCCCGAACGCTCCCTGCCACGGTCTATCTGTCGGGAAGAACGGATGAAAGGGATTGAACTGCGCCTGATGAAATCCCAGCACGACAAAAACCACCAGCGGAGCCGCCATAATCAGCAACAGCATCAACGTGAGGTTCCCCACCAGATGAATGCCGCGAATGTTCAAGTAAGCCACCAGCAGCAGAAACGCAAAAGCCACGCCCCAGTGTTCGGCGCGCGAGTGCATGGGAAACCAATACTCGAGGTAATCCGCCATGCCCACGCCATAAGAGGCGCTCATCAGAAAGGTGCCAGTCCAGTTCCACCATCCGCACTGAAATCCCCAGAAATCGCCGAGCGCGGCCCGAGTCCATCGGTAGAACCCACCCTCTACCGGCATCAGCGTGGTCATTTCAGCCGTGGCCAAAGCAATCGGAACGGAGAACAGCAGCGGCACAACCAGAAGAAACGTCAACCCCAGTCCCGGCCCCGAGGTCGATATCATCGATTCCAATTCAAAAGGTCCGCCGGCGCAGTAGGCGAAAAGTACGGCCACAAACGGCGCCAACCCAATGCGGCGCAGGTTCCTGGTGGGAGCATAAAGCGTTGTCGCGACCGACGGAAGCGAACCGGAACTCAGCGAATCAGAACTCAGCGGATCAGAACCCATTGCTCCTCAACTCCCCAGGGAACGCCGCCTGAGGCCTTGAAGATTATGAGAGCACAAGGCCCAAGTCAACAGCCAAGGCATGCAAAGAAGTTTCGCACCGAAGTGATCTTTCTGTTCAAGATCCCTGCGCGCGGGCGGTTAATGGATCACGGCCGTTGGCTGATTTCCCATAGCCCACACTTGGGCCGGCACGGTCATCGTGGATGGCAAGGCTCCGCCCGTGGATGCTCCAGCCGAGACGTCGACGGCGAAACTGACATTGCCAGTCGCAGCCGCGATCTGAGCACAAGCACTCGCGCAATTCGTGGTCAATGCAAGATAGTATTCCCCGGCCGCAAGACCGGTCGAACCTTGAGTCCAAAGCAGCGTGCGGAAACCGGTCGACGACGCAAAAGTGGTTCCCTTCGTAGCCCCAATCCCCACCAGCAGCTTCCCTGAAGTGTTATAGATGCCGATGTCATATTCATTCGCCGTATTGTCCGCGGTTATCACCTCGTAGGTTATCTGGGTAGTGGTGACGGCGTAAGGCAACAGGAAACCCCAAAGCGCGGTAACGTTTTCGGTCGCAGCCTGAGCCCCCCCGGTTCGTCCTCCACCCGTCATAAAAAACGGGAGCCCGCTTTGCGTCGCGGAGATCGTGATTGATCCTGGGTTATTCGCAATCTTGATGTTCTGGCCCGCCGTGAGTGTGCCCAGCACCGGAGCGTCGCCTGTGCTCCCGATCAGGATTTGGCCGTCCGTGGGAGCGGCCGTCGAAGTCACATTTGTCGGACTCGAGAAGTAAGCCATGCCATCCGCCGCGCCCGAGATATTGCTGGAAAGCGTAACCGAACCACCCAACGCCACCGTGCCTCCTCCCGACAACCCCGATCCCGCCAGCACCCTGATGGAAGAATCTGCCAGCATGCTGTTCGTTACCCCGAGAGCAGGAATGCTGATCGTGCCCGTCTTGGTGATCGTTCCGCCCGTCAGCCCCGCGCCAGTGCTGATGCTAGTGACCGTTCCTCCCGAACTAGGGGAAGCATTGGTGAGCGTGACCGTCCCGCCCAACGCCACTGTTCCTCCCCCCGACAATCCGGACCCAGCCACCACCTTGATGGAAGAATCTGCCAGCATGCTGTTCGTCACCCCGCCCGCTGCAATACTGATGGTGCCGCTCTTGGTAATCGGTCCGCCCGTCAGGCCTGCGCCGGTACTGACGCTGGTGACGGTCCCGCCGACCGGGAATGTTTGCCCGGGCGCGAAAGTAAGAATCCCGTTCTTTGCGATCGAAAGCCCAGTCTCACTAACATCTCCACTCACACCGTACAACAGGTTCAGGGTTGCTCCGGTGTTCGTAGAATCATTTCCCGTGGGCTCAGCCTGCCACTGAAAGATGTAATCGATCGATCTCAGCAAAGTCGTGTTGTACGACGCAGCCTCAAGGTCTAAGGGGTTGGAGTTGAATCCTTGCGTAGTTGTGGCCACAGCGGTAGGAGGAAAAACCGCTCCTGCCTGCGCCGTCAGGGTACCTCGGATGATGGATGTCCCGGATACGTCGAGCTTGGCCGCCGGACTGATGTTGCCAACCCCTATGCTGCCGCTGCTCGATTCGAAGATGGCTGAATTTTCGATGTTGCAGGGGGTCGTGAATCTCGAGATCTGGTTGGCCGTGGCGGTTCCATCACTGGTAATGGTTGCACAGGTTGTCGCCGCCGCCAAAGGCAGCGCAGCAATGCCGCTACCGCTGGTAACTGCCCGTAACGAGATCGCAGACCCTGCCTGAGCGCCGTTTGCCGCCTGAGCCGAGGATACCGATGAGGATTGACTGTCTGCGAGCATGAAGGCCGAAGCTGGTTTACCTCCTAACATATCTGTGTCCGCCGCCTTCAACGCATAAGCCACGCTCAATAACAGAATCCGCGGCTGCTCTGTCTGCCCCTCCGGCCGGACGCCCAACCACCGTGCATCGCCTGCCGAGAAAACCTCCTGCGGCAGGCCCTCGTCATTACTCGCCCCCAGCAGCGCGCTATAGTTCCCGCTTGAGTCCAGTTGTACGGTCTGGGTTTCCTTCCAGACCGCTGTCTCGTCGTTCCGGTCTGCATACAACGCGAAGGTGATTCCAATCGCGCCGCTCAGCGCCTGCCCAGCCTCATCCCGCACCGCTCCCCGGATGCGAATCAGGCGCGGCACCGTCGCTGTCGAGGCAAGCGGGGGCGAACTCTGATCGCCCTGTGCCAACGCCAGCGCACCGGACAACAGACATGTCGTAACCGCACATACCACGCCGCGACTAACCCTCACGATCACCTCTTCTCACACCACTCAGCGCTTACAGGAACTACTTCTTGTTGCATCCTCTTGCAACTCTCCAGGTGGCTTAGCCAAACGAGTTAGGCTTTCCGGTTAACAATCCCGAAACCGCCTAGCCAAAAGGAGAATTGACGCCCGGCCGGAATTCAGTTTAGATGTCGCTCGGGATGCCTGAGTCCTTCCCCCGGGCCCACGTCCCAAATTCTGCTGGCATTACGGGTCAGCCAATCCAAGGAACTTAAAATATGACGAATAGCAAAACCCTTATCGTGATGATGTGCATAGGGGGCCTTTTGCCTCTTGCTGCTGCTCAAAGTGCGACGACGACGCCGCGCATAACCAGCGCCGAGGTTAAGAACCACGGTGGCGAGACAGTGATCGTGTGCGGAAAGGTTGTGGACAGCAGGATTTCCAGATACGGGCTCGCAGGCCACGGCAAGCCCGTAACCTTCTACCTCGACGAGCCTGAACCGCATGCGGCATTCTCCTTTGTCACATTCGGATCCGAGTCCGGGACAAACCCCGAGGAGGCGCAAGGTGCATACCAGGACAAGCGCGTGTGCGTCACCGGAAAGATCACCATGGCCACTGTTCCTTACATCATGGCGGTTGATCGTTCGCGAATCAAAGTTCAGCCTGACGACAAGCCATGACTGGCCAGGACGAGTGGTAAAGGTTAAGTAGCAAAGAATAAGCACGAAACAGCTCAGGCGCTAATTCACCGGCAACACCGGGCGAGGCGGCGCGGCCACTGCACTCTGAAGATGACATCTCACCTCTTCTCTGCATCGTTCTTCTCTGCCGCGTCCTTCAAGGGCACCAACGCAGCGCTTTGCTTCTTGGCGTTGATCGTCCCCGACAGTTCTTGCAGCACCGCTTCGCGCAACTTCACGTATCCGATGGCCCCGCTCATGAAATGACCATTGACAAAAAAGCTCGGTGTACCCAGCAATCCCAGCCGCTGGCCCTCCTGCGAATCCTTCTTCACCGTGGCAATCTCTTCTCCGGAATCTAGGCACTGATCGAAGCGCGCGCCATCGAGCTTCAAGTCGCGAGCCTGCTGTTTGAGGTCCGGAATTTGAAGTCTCTTGTTTTGAAACAGCGCATCATGAAACTCCCAGAATTTGCCTTGGTCGCCCGCACAGCGCGCGGCTTCGGCCGCTCGCGCAGCCAACGGGTGCATCGGAAGAGGAAAGTCTTTGAAGACTACTGACACTTGATCGCCAAATTGCTCTCGGATCCGGTTGAGATCTCCGCTCACTTTCTGGCAGTAAGGGCATTCATAGTCCGCGAATTCGACGATCTGCACCGGAGCTTTCTCAGAACCCAGCCTCGCGGCGTTCGCGAGCTCGACGTGGGCACTCGGCTGGCTCAACTCAACGACCACCCCATATTCCCCTCGCAGTTCGGCGATGTAGGCGTCCCGCGCTTTTTTCATGCGCAGCTGATGTACGGTATTGATGATGTTGCTGCGCGCCTCGTCATAAGATTCGTCGGTTTGTACGCCCTCGTAATAGAAACGGAGCTGATCTTCTGTCGGTTCTTGCACATTAGTAGAAACATGGCGTTTGAATAATTCATCAAGGCTTACAGCTTCCTTCTTCGCCTGCATTTCCAATAGCTGATCATCGATGTATTGCTCCAGCGCATCCCGCTCGGCGACATAGTATTTGTATCGGGCCTGAAGCAGTTTGGCTGCTTCCTTTTCCTCCAGTTCGCTTGCAGTCACCTTCCGGCCGGCAATCTCGGCCACCACGTCTGAATTATCCTGGCTGATAGCGGGAACGGAAAAAGCCGCAAGAGATGTTCCCAGTACAAGTGCGACAAAGGCTTGCTTGGTAAGCATAGAAATTCCTCTTTTCGGGGTTCAAACGTTAGGATTCCTGAACTTTTTCTCTGTTCCGGGGGAGGAAGGTAAATTTAGAGACCGGACGCCGAGTGTAAAACCCGGCGTCCGGAATGCTTCGATCTGGCCTGGCCGAAGAATCTCCCCGACGGAGCCACTCCAGTCCTGCCAGACTGCCCTTCACGTCGGAAGATTAAAAGTCAGCGTCTTCCGGCGTGCAGGAGCAAGTACCCCTGCCGCTGCCCAGCGTGATCGCATAAGAACAGAGGTTTTGAAGGTCCCCGTTCTCAGTCGATGACAGGTTCGAGTCGGCTAGCGCGGTTTCGGTGACGGCATAGGTCTGCGGTCCATCCCCAACCTTCGTGTTCTGGATGTGCGTTGACCATCCCCGCAGTCCGGGCGCTAGCGTGTTGTGGGTCGGGTCACCAGGGTTAGTCGAAGACGAAACCACCTTGATGACGCCACGGGTATTCGACTTGCCGGTCAGGCTGTTGCCTAGGAGTTCGGTATTGATCCACTCCGAAGTCAGCCCATCCGGTGTTACTTCGCAACTGCAGCACTCTTGAAACTCCTGGCTGTCATCAAACATGTAGATGGAGGCCCACAGATTTCCGTTGGGTACTCCCTCTGTCGATGTAGTTGACTTGTCACCATCGTTGATGAGACGCAAAACTGCACTCGGCGCCCCAGCGGTACGCGCGTTTGAATAGTAGGTGACAAAATAGACACTGTTGTCCCCTTGTGCCAAGGCATTTCCTGAAGCGATCCCCAGCATCAAAGAGATGGCCAGCACCGAAAACAGCAAAGATCCAGCTCTCTTCATTTGTAAGTCCTCCGTAGCTTTCTTTTTGGCGCGGCGGCTGGGGGGAGATCAGCTATTAGCGCGCTTGCGGAACTCTAACCGTTGGTAAATTCTTTACAACTACCCACGTGGCTTAGTCGGAAACACTAGGTCTGCGAGCTACTGCTTATGGCGTAGTTACTCACGCGAAACACTTCGCCCATGACTCTGCTGCTCAAGACTTCCAGATGCCAGTAACAACTCTTCGCCTTCAGTCATCATGCGCCGATTCATCACCATTATTGCGGCTCTTGCGGTTGCTGGCGCAGCTGCCGGGCTTTGTCCTTCATCATTTGCTCGAGGACATCCGGAGCTAAGGGTTCAGTGGGCGGCACCAGGCTTCCGCTATCGACGGGGCTGTGGGCAACCTGCGCAGCAGGATCCTCTTTCGGAGGTGTCCAAAAACCTGAGTCGCTGGGAGGTGCCCAGAGCAGAGAATCGCCGGCCGTCTTTGCTTGTTCATCACTGCCGCTTTTCCGGTCGCTCGCCGGAGATGAGGAATCTGCTGTCTGCCCTGCCTTCGCCAAAACCACACGCGTCAACTTATCCGGACTGTCGGGCGATCCCACGATCACATAGTTGAAACCGGATCCGTTCAGCACATTCGCCAGCACCTGCCGAATCGTCCCTGGCCCCTCACGCAAGTAAATCCGGTTTGCTGCGCTGCCCGCGGGAAAGTCGATCACTGCTCCCGTCTGCGCACTTATAGCACGCAACACCTCGGCGAGACTTGCGTTCCGTGCTGTAACCGTCAGCTTGCCGTCGGCATAAGTCACGAGAGGCTGACTTGCGCCGGGTGGCGCGAATGTTTCATTGCCCACCGCTGAACCCTTCTGCGTAGTCTCCCGCGCAGTCTCGCAGACTCCACCGATACTCCGGGCGTTGCAGCCAACGCCGGACTCCTGAGTATGCCCGGCAGCAACTAACCACCAAGGCAGCGCAGCAACGATGCGGACTAATCGATATTGCCAATATCTAGTCAACTCAGTCCCGATCTCCCACCGGCCACACGCCCCGGCGTGCGACACATACGGAGGCTAAGCACCCGCGTCGTTTGCTGCAATACTGCCCATGTGCTAGTCATTTTGGCTAGTTCTCGGGTCTTCGCGATATTGGAAGCTCATGGATATCGATCTCGAACTCCTCGCCAGAGTTGTCTTGCACGCCTGAATTTCACACCCCACTCGCCCCAAGGACGATTTAGTTCGTTTGTGTTAGTTCTTTGAGTGGACGAGCTGATTTTCCAAGCTCTTAGACGAATTTTTTGCCGGGTCCGTCATCAAAGCCTTGACAATAAGGGCCTTCAATGGGAAGCTTACTTCGCCCTCTCTTGTTGGCGGCCTTTTGCGCGTTCCTCCCCTCCGTCGCTGACAACTTGAACCGTCTCCATGGCATAACGTCGCGGAAGCTGTTTGCGAAGCCGCGTCGCCATGAAGCGTTTAGCGCGCCGGCGAGTAACTCCGGCGTTGTTTGATCCAAAACGGAAGAATCCGTCCCTGGCTACGACTCAAAGCCCCGGCGGAAGTTTCCAGAGATCATCATTAAGGAGTAAGCCGTGACGATGGGGGTATCGGAGCCTGGGTTCCTGGTATTGGACTCCAAATTGAATCCTGTCGCTTGTAATCAACAGGTGATCAAGATTCTTGCCTTTCCCAACCTGGTCGACCAGGTCAAGCGTATGAGTGTGTTTCTTTCCGATAAGATCCGCGTCAGTCTGGTCGATCGCCAGTCCAAGGATTCGCTGGAATTTGTTAAGGAATTCAGGTCTGGCAAACGTCGCTACAATTGTCGGATTTTCCAACTCGACTCCCCCGACAAAGGCGCTCTGTTAGTGCTCGTGCTGGAGCGGTTTGCGTCGCGAACAGCTTCCCTTTCGCAACTCTCCGAGGAGTTTGATCTGACCGTCCGGGAACAGGAGACCGTCCAACTGTTGCTTCAGGGTCTCACCAGCAAAGAGATCGCCGCCCGAATGAACATCAGCCCCAACACCGTAAAAGCTTTCCTTCGTCTGGTAATGGTCAAGATGGGTGTCTCCACCCGCTCCGGAATCGTGGGAAGAATCGTTGGGCCCGTCTAGCTTTAGTACTCGAACCCTAACAAGTTAGTCGTGGTGAACTAGTCCATTTGTGGACTTTACTTAAGATTGCGCTCACGTAAGATCGCTGCTCGCTATGCGATCCCAAGAAGTAGAGCGCAGGAAAGACCTCCGCTTTCCCCAGGTACTGGAGATTGAGGTTAACCCCGTCCCCCCGTTTGATTCCACCGAAGGCCCGGAGAAGCCAATCGTTGGGCGCGCCCAGAATATGAGTCGAGGCGGCCTCTGCTTCTTGAGTCAACGGCCTGTTTCACCATCGTCACTCCTGCGCTGCGAGATGCGCGCCGCCGATGTCCCAGTACCGATCCCCACTCTCTTGCTTGTCCGTTGGACGAAGAAGCCGAACCTGCGCGGCAAGAACTACCTTTCCGGGCTGCAATTCCTGCTTTAAGCGATTAGGTTAGTCCGTATGTACTAGTCCAAGATGGCTAGTCCTTCGGGCTACTTTGATTTTCCTACTGCGTACGGTCTAGCAGGAAAAGATAGTTGAAAACTGGTAGCTAGGCGTTAAAGTCTACGTTCACTGTGCGCAGCCCATCCGCCCTCCTCCGGACTGGGTCAATTCATGAGGCGGTGAAGTATGCACCTCGCAAGCAGAGGAGGAATCCGTTACGCCCCGACAACGGTTCTATCTCTCGTTTTGCTGCTTCCACTCACCCTCACCGACTTCGGCTGTGGCGGCAGCCCGTCAGCAGCCGCGCAACATCCACCTTCAACTAAAACGCTCACATCAATCTTGATTTCTCCCGCCGCTCCAACCGTTGTGCTGGGCAAAAGCCAACAGCTTACTGCCACGGGAGTGTTCAGTAACGGCACCCAGCAGGACATGACGAAAACAGTTACCTGGGCTAGCGCTCAGCCTTCGGTCGCGAGTATCAACCACTCAGGGCTGGCATCGGGCAAGCTAGCGGGGAGCGCTAAGCTTAAGGCAACCTCCGGCTCAGTTTCGGCGTCGGTTACTCTCACTGTCGGGGCAGCCGTTTTAGTATCGATCGCCGTCACTCCCCACGGTCTCTCGGTTCCGAAAGGTGGAACGCAACAGCTCAACGCGGTTGGTACCTTCAGCGACGGGAGTCAGAAAACTATTACCGACTCGGCCACTTGGTCGATTTTGCCAACCGGCGTTGCCAGCATAAACACGACTGGATTAGTCAAAGGTCAAGCGGTAGGTTCCGCCAAGGTCATCGCTGAGTTAGGTTCCATTCGCGGAAGCGATCAGCTGACCGTCTCGTTGGCTGACTTAGTGTCAATCAGCGTGAGTCCTGACAGTCCCTCGGTTCCGAAGGGAAAAACTCAACAGTTCACTGCGGTCGCTAACTTCAGCGACGGCAGCCACAATGCCATTACCGATTCCGCGACTTGGTCGGTTGCCCCTACGGGAATTGCTACCGTAAGTTCCACGGGATTAGTCACCGCCCTGACCGTAGGTTCTGCGACGGTCACCGCCGGCTCAGCTTCCGTCCACGGAAGCGATTCGCTGACCGTCTCGCCCCCCAACCTCGTATCGATTGCTGTGGCGCCGGCGAACTCATCAATCATGCTGGGAACCACCGAGCAACTAACCGCGACCGGTATCTTCAGCGACGGTAGCGCTCAGGATCTTACAAACTCCGCGGAATGGTCTTCCGCGAATTCTTCCATGGTAAGTATTGGTCCGGCAGGACTGGCGGCCGCGAACTCTGTCGGTTCCACTAGCATCTCGGCCACATCCAACGATCTGACCGCGTCGACAGGTCTCACGGTCGAGCCGCAGATGCTGGTTACCTACTTCAGCCAGGCCAACAACCCCGCGACAGGTATGGATGCATCGGTATATCTCACCAACGTCGGAATGACCCACAGTTCTCTCTGCGCAATGGTCTATGTCTTTGACACCCAGCAGGAGATGACAGAGTGCTGCGCCTGTTCGGCTTCGCAAGATGATCTTCGGACGCTGTCGATAAACAATAATCTGACGAATCAGCCGGCCACCGGCGCCGTACCGGCAGCTGGGGTCATCGAGATCGTATCCGCCGGGGCCGGCAGCCAGGCCTGCAATGCAAGCAGCTCCACTCCCGGAGGAGAACTTCGGGCGTGGTCAACCCACATACAGGTTGTAGATACAAGTACGTTTGCCCCGACAGAAGTCCCGTTTCAGGTCGTGCCACTGACTCCAGCCCACGCGTCGCAACTGCAAAGCCAGTGCGAGTTTCTGATGGCGGAAACTCAAGGTATCTGCACTTGCGGCGCCAAGGATTGAGCAGGTCTACCTCGCCGACCTTGGCCGCGGTCAAGCTACCTTGGCGTTTGACTCTGCCAGGTTCCCGTTTCGAGTTGTTTGTGGTTGCGAAACGGGCATCGGTTTTGAGGATTGTACCGATCTCTTCCAGCGCCTCGGATCCAGCGAGTCAGCCAGGATTCCGGCAATGCGCGACATCATGATACTGTTCGCTCTGTTCAGCGCTTCATGGAACCTTGTGGAACGTGACTGCTGAACTGGAATGTCTTTTAGCGCAGATCTATATTTTGCGATCCACGCCTCCTCCGTATCTTTCAAGGGAGTCCGATCCATTACCATCTCACCACCTCAAAACCCGTGTGTTGGTTCACGCGTTATAACATCACCGAATGGCCCGAGGCACCGCCCCGAAGGAACTAGTCCCGTAGTTGATGAGTACGACTAATGAAGTCTAAAACGCCTGTTCCGGGAACATCCAAGGCAGAGCGGCGGGTCGGCGCTGCCCCCGCGCAAACATTCAAGGTCTCGGACAAACAATCATGCCGACAATTCCGGAGCGCGTCGAAGCGCCCATCTTTACCATCACCAATCGAATGAATGCCTTAACGGTGTTGGGGCTGATGTTCATGCGCTGAGCGATCTCCTTGCTGGTAAAACCCTCCCGCAGAAACTGCACCGTTTCCTGCTCGCGAGCGGTCAGGCCAAAGCGCTCAGAAATCTCCGCGATCGTGGTCGATTCATGGCTTTTCCTCTCCATCACGACGATCGTTAATCTTCCCGACTGACCTGAGGCATTGTTGTGAGTGTTATGGTTGTTATGATTTTCCGGAAGGTCGAGCGCAAAAGAGCGGCAAAGATATGTCCTCCTCGCCGATTGAACCTTGCCTGCGAGTCCTGACCGTGATTGTCCTTCGCCCAGAGTCGCGCGAACCTTCTTCGCCAGCCATAGGCCAAGATTGTGAATGTTCCGTGGATGCTCTGGAAACGTAAGTATCTGAAGCACCTCGGGATTAGAACCGACAACTTTCGCCGACGTATCCACCACAATCAGACCGGGCCGGGCCGGTGCAGTACGCGATAAGCTTTCCATTTTCATAACCATCGCCAGTCAGCCGCCTCAGACAATCGACTTGCCCTCATCACGCTAGGCGGCTCCGCATTCGACCACTTCGACGCAGCGAGCGACCCGATCCGCATTCACTTGCGCTTTATGTCCCTGTTCCCGATCGCGAGATATTAGTAGTCCAGTCCTGCCTCAGCAAGGGGCAACACAGGTCATTTCGGGACATTACGGGGCATCGCGGTGGAAAAGATCGCCGGATCCCGGGCGCGCACCCCTGGTTTGAGTCAGGAGGGCATGGAAGTGAGCGCTTTAACCAAGTGAACTGCCCGCCTAATAACAAACTGACATACCTCCGGCAAGTTTGAGCATCACGCATGGCTAGGGGAATTTCCCGACCAGGTACAAGATGTACAGTATGGGAGCGAATGCAGTGCTTTATTAGGTTCTAGTAACAAACGCCCCATCGAGCAGGTGCGGTTCCTATTAGGGGGGACACCGGCACCTGCTTTTCTCTTGCCGATTGCCATCTCAGGCTGTGTACAGCACGCGGAACCCCGAAATACAGATTGAAAGGGATTCGGCCGCTAGCAGTTCGCGTCTAAAGTTCTCGCTGACACAGTCAGTTGGAAGGAGGGCGTCATGCTTTACTGGACACTAATGTTTCTGGTGTTGGCACTGATCGCGGGAATATTGGGTTTCACCGGCGTCGCAATTGTGGCTGCGGGTGTCGCCAAGTTGCTATTTTTCATTTTCCTGGTGTTCTTTGTGATTTCACTTGTCACCCATCTCTCGCGCCGGGGCAGCGGCATTTAAGGCTGCCCATGCTCTGCACACAAGAGAGCGGAAGAATTTTCGCAGTTCGAAGTGGAACGAAAGCTTGATGTCGGCTCAAAGCCTGCCGTCATCATTGGAAGAAGGAAGAGCAGTTAAGACAAGGCTAACGCGGATCATCAAGGAGATAGAAACTATGAAACTCATCAGAGTAGTCAGGATGTTCGTTCTGATTTCCCTTCTCGGAGGTAGCGGGCTGATCTACGCGCAAGACCCGCAAAACGATTCCAAGCCTCCGCAAGAAGAACCTCGCCCCGAAGCAACCAAGCCGGCGCACGATGAAGCCACACCTCCGCGCCAACAACAAGACGATGCGAAACCTCCAAAACAAGACGAGGTTAAGCCTCCGCGAGACACGGACAAGCCGGCAAATCAGGAAGACGCCAAACCGTCCAAGCAAGCGGAGAAGGCGCAGGGTGCCGACAGCCAGCGTGGCCGAATTCCTGACGACAAGTTCCGCGCCCACTTCGGACGTCAGCACACGCTTGTTATCAACAAGACAACCGTTGTGAATGGCCAGCCCCGCTTCCAGTATTCCGGCTACTGGTTCACGATCGTCGATCCCTGGCCAGTCGGTTGGGCCTACACAGATCAGTGCTATATCGACTATATCGATGGCCAATATTTCTTGTTTGATCTGCTTCACCCCGGCGTTCAGATCGCGATTACGGTTGTGATGTGACCACGGCTGCGCATTGACCTGAGCGAGAAAGGCCCTCCGTTCTGCGGCGCAAGGACTCCGCGGATCGGAGGGCATTTCTTCGCTTATGGGATCGGTTATCAGATTTGACGCCGGGACCGATCACGGTGAGTGCCGCAAGAATCCGTCCCAACCTTTCCAATCTCCTGTAGCAACTAAGTTCTGTATGCAACAAATTTCGAAGGCGCAGGAAGGCCCGCGCCTTCTCAGGAGGAATCTTTTATGGCAGACGATATGGAGAAGAAGAACCAGCAGGGCGGTCAATCGGGACAGGGCCAGCAAGGGGGGCAGTCTGGCCAGCACGGCCAGCAAGGCAACCAGTCCGGCCAATACCAGCCGAAGAAGCCTGGCCAGCCCCAGGACGAAAACGAAGAGGACGAGAACCGCGACCGTCAACGCCGCGCTTCGTAGGTCGTCTCGAAGCATAGATCACTGATGCTTCTGAAGTCCCGGCCCAATCCGGGCCGGGACTTCATCTCCTAGTGAAGCGTGAGGATCATAGCCTCAATGCGACACCGTGACATCAGCTCTTTCGAGGGAGCCCAAATGCCAGCAAGGAAACGTAAGGCGACTCCAGAACCGCTTCTAAATACCGTCGCCCGGAAGCTTGGTCACGCAGCCGGCACGCTCACCAAGGCGACTCATGAGCTAACCGAAAACCTTGCGGCGCTCCCTGCGACCGTAAGTACGAGCATGCGCGAGGCTGCAAGTGCCGCCGCGCCTGCGGAGCGGCGGCGGGCTCGCGGCGCTCGGATGCATCGGATGAAGGGTCGGGCTGCGGTCAACAAGAAGCAAAAGTCACCGAGAGGCACGCCGTCTCGACGCAGGCCAGCAGCGCAGAGCAGGCGCCGTTCTTAATGTCGGATATTCATGAGGCGGCCCGATTGTTTCCCCGAGAACCTACACCCTCCCGCTCCGATCTGTAGGCAAAGCTTCGCAGGATAACCGGGGCAACACAGTATTGCCGGCTTGCTACCTCCATCGTACAGTGCGGAGAGTGCAGAAAGTGAGCTCTCTCCCAATGGCATACAAGGTTGCAGGACATCATATCGACACACAGCGTTCACCATCCGCGGAAGATCTCAGACGTGCATTCGAGACCGCCGTCTGCGAAATCCATCAGTCTGATCTAGCGGCCAAGAAAACGCTTCGCCATCGGACTCCCATCGTTCAGCGCGCACGGTTCTTTGGAATCTCTCAACGCGATGCGGAGAAGCGAGCGTTGACTGATGCGGCTCGAGCTCTGGCCCAGTTATGGAAGCTTTGAACGAGGCTGACGCAGGAAAGTGAGGGTTACATCATCGCGAGGATTTAAAGAACTACAAGCCGCCGGGCGTCTGAGGCCGTGCCGACGGCTACACGGTCGCAACTAGCTCACCTTGCGCCCCACCCGAACCTCCTCCTCAATTTCTCTTTCAACTTCTGCTTCAACTGACTCATCGACGGGTTTGCGACTTTGCTTCGCATTCTTGTCAGTCGCCCGCCTTCCGGCGTTTTTAGCGTTGCCCCAGGCGTTCTGCAACTTTCCCTCGACTTGTTTCAATGATCCCTGCACTTCTTTTTCTTTGTCTCCAGTCCATTCGCCAGCCTGGCGTTCGATGCGGCCCGCCACGTCTTTAACCTTGCCTTCCACTTGATCTTTATTCATGAGTTTTCCTTTCTGGATTTCTCTTTGCACTTCAAAGCTGCCACTGCATGCTTGCTTCCGTGCTTCCCTGCAGCGCGCCCCATGAACTCAGAGTACCGGGCTTCGGCCCTGGATCAGGCGGATTAAGATCGCAATCACCGCCAAGACCAGCAGGATATGAATGAATCCACCCAGCGTGTATGAACTGACCATACCCAACAACCAGAGAATCAAGAGCAACACGGCGATAGTCCAGAGCATAGTCGTTTCCTTTGCTGTAAGCGGTATACGTGCGATCCAACTGCTCTGGAGTTTACGTACGGTGCAGGGTTGCCGGTATCCAGTAAAGCCCCTAGCGAACACTCAATCTGGCTTTACTTTGCAGCCGACTGTCACGATGACGTCAGTGGCCGTCATTCAATAGATGTGAACGATTCCATTGCGCACCGCATAGAGAGTAAGAGCCGCGACCGAATGTAGATCGAGTTTGCGCATCAGGTTGGTCCGGTGAGTTTCCGCTGTCTTAACGCTGAGACTGAGAGCCGTGGCAACTTCTTTGGTGGTTTTTCCTTCGGCGACGAGCTGAATCACTTCCCGTTCCCGCGGGGTCAAAACATGTTGTCGGGAAGCGGCGCCGTTCTCGTCGGGACGCAGATAACCCTCGAGTATCATCTGCGCCACACTTGAAGTGAAGAATGTTCGCCGGCGCTGCAGAGCCTCTACGGCAGCCAGCAGGTCGCGTCCCGCGTCTGACTTCAGCAGGAAGCCGGACGCCCCGAGGGCAAGCACTTCCCGCACCATCTGTTCCGAATCGTGTACGGTCAGGATTAGAATGCGGGCTTCAGGGTTGGTTGCCAGGATTTGTCGGGATGCATCCAGGCCGTTCAGGTTCGGCATTCCGATGTCGAGGAGGAGGACGTCCGGTTTCAACCTGCTGGCATACTCAACCGCTTCACGACCATCGCTCGCCTCAGCACAGACCTCCCAATCCGGATGGCTTTCGAGCAGGGAGCGAATGCCTTTCCTCGCCACCTCGTGATCGTCCGCGATAAGGATTCGAAGCACGCTCAAGCTTCACCTCCCGCTACAAACGGGGATCTCCGTGGCGGGTGCTTACTGGAAGCGGCCTCGGGTCTGAGAATAGTTGCATGTGGCGCGGCCCAGTTCGCAGGGAACCAGCACAGGCTGGTGCCCTCAGCTCGATGTTCAGGCGACATTGACCAACGAGCACGGAGGTTGCCAAATCCGCAATCCCTTGAATTCCAATCCCTTAGGCTGGGAATAGGACGGAAAACACGATGTAAGTTTTTCCCACCGGCGATGAGAAAGCATGCCGCTCAGGCGACAGTAGTCTCTTGCGTGCCGCGGAGTTGCGGCATCTGGATCTGGATGATGTTGTTCTTGATGGCGTACACGACCAGATCGCGGATGGAGTGCAGGCTGAGCTTCCGCATAATGTTGCTGCGATGGGTTTCCACAGTCTTGGTGCTCAGGTTCAGTAGTACGGCCACCTCCTTGGAACTCTTCCCTTCGGCGAGAAGCTGAGTAACTTCACGTTCGCGAGCAGTCAAGGTCGGCAGATCCGGTGGCGCATTTCGGGATATAGCATGTCCCTTTTCCAGAAAGCCCGCTAAGACCAGGTCGTTTACCCGCGGGGTAAAAAACATCCGCTTGCTTTGCAAGGCTTCTACTGCGGCCACCAGATCGCGAGCCGCGTCCGATTTAAGCACGAAGCCGCGTGCCCCCGCATCAAGGGCCTCACGAATTACCTGATCGGAATCGGTGATGGTCAGTACTATCACTTTGAAATTAGGGTCGTGCTGCAACAATTGGCGAGTTGTATCCAGGCCATTGAGGTATGGCATGCCTATGTCTACGATCACGACATCTGGCTTTAACTGCTTGGCCATCTCGACCGCCTCGCGCCCATCGGACGCCTCGCCGCAAATTTCCCACCCTTCGTGCTTCTGGAGCAGCGCGCACAAGCCTCGGCGCACGATTTCGTGATCGTCGGCCAACAAGATACGAACTTTCATGGCATCCTCCAGGTATAACCCCCGAGATACGCAGAATTCAGCACGCAGCGTGCGGGATTTGCGCCAGTGCTGTAAAAACCCGATGCTGACTTACCGCCTCTACGGCCTCCAGCAGATCGCGGGCGGCATTCGACTTCACCACATACCCTCTTGCTCCCGCGTCCAGAGCCTCGCGCATCATCTGCGGCGAATCGTGTTGCGTAACAAACAAAACCTCAAGGCCCGCGCCCATTTGCCTCTTTTGAATCAACCGGCACGCCTCCAGGCCATTCATTCGAGGCATGGTGACATCAAGCACTACAATATCAGGGTGCAAAGTCTCGATCTTATCCAGAGCCTCGATTCCGTCCGAAGCTTCGCCCACAACTTCCCAACCGGACCGCCCTTCCAGCAGAGTCCGCAGACCCTGTCTCACGATGGGATGATCATCCACCAGCAGGATTCGAACTGCCATAGGGTTTCCGGCTCTCTGGAGGCAGCCTCGTAAAACTCAATTGCTTCACGGCTGGCTCTATCTCTCAACTTTGCCAAGTTCTTGCCACACGAGTCCCCTTTTACCGGGCGAAAAGCACTCTCTGCGTGAAGCAACCTCGAAGCTACCATGGTACTACTGCGCTTCGAATACAGTGAATCCTGTATTCCCGGTCGGCGTTGGAGATTCCTAGTTGCCCGCCGACCTCAGGGATGGGAAATAGGTTCCCGCATGCAGTAGCACATCAACGGCCTCGACTATTGAGCCTACATCCGATTTCGCACAGGCCCCACGAATGCCCGCCTTGCGGGCCTCCTCTGCCAGTTGTTTCGATAGATGAATCGTGACCATCAGGATGGGAATCTCGGGGAACAGTCTCATGACTTGCCGCGCTACATCAAGCCCGTTCAGATCCGGCATCTGGAAATCCAGCAGAATCATGTCGGGCGGATTCTTCTCCACACGCTGCAGCGCTTCTTTTCCGGTGCGAGCTTCGTCGCAAACCTGCCAGGCGCTTTGCTGTTCGAGAAGAGCTCGAAGATAGTGCCGAACTGCCGGGTTGTCGTCTACCACCAAAATCCGAACCAAGCAGCAGTCCCTCCAGACCCAAAAATCCAGAATACAGATCCGAGATCGACCTTAGCCAGCACACCCTGCGACCAACTCTCTGACCCCACGGCGCTGGTGTAGTGCGTGGACCCCAACAGGCCCGTTCGCCGTTCAATGTCCCTTGCTGTGACCTTCCGCTTTGTGCTTCTTGAGGACCGTCCGCGCTGCCACTTCCTTTGCCCGGTCACCGTAACGTCCGGACCGCTGTGCACTATCCTTGATATGCTCGTATTCCCGCTGTTCCTTTGCGCTCACGCCGCGAAGATGTTTTCTCCCAGGCATTAGCCCCTCCCATTCATAACACGAGTCCCGGGCCGTTATTTGTTTCCGGCGCTGTACGCTACATAAAGTCGCGCACTACCATTGTTCTTGTCTGAAGACTGGGATTCAATAACCGGATTGGCTGCAGGTCGCCGCAGAATTCTGCGCTTTGGGAACAACAAGTCACGCATCTTCATCTTCGCCTTATGCAGTTGCGATTTCGAATTGCCGACCGAGCAGTCCAGCATTTGGGCAATCTCATTATGTTGGTATCCTTCAACCTCGTGCAGAACGAAAATCTTCCGGCAGCCGTCGGGGAGTTCACGCATGGCACGGCGCAGTGCAATACGATCGATCGCACCAGAGAGGTGCGGATCTGCTTTTCCGACGTCGCGCCGCAGAGATGGCGACTCTGACGATACCGGCTCGTCAAGGGACAGCACAGGCGGGGCCTTACGGCGCCTTATCTTCATCAGAACCGTGTTCACGGCAACCCGATAAAGCCAGGTGGAGAAGGCGGAGTCGCCTCGGAACGAGCCCACGCTCCGAAACACTTGCAGGAAAGCCTCTTGCGTCAGATCCTCCGCCTCGGCTAGATCCTTGGTCATCAACAGACAAACGGAATACACCCGTTTCTTGTGAAGCTGAAAGAGCCTGGCAAAGGCGTGCTCGTCGCCGCTCTGGGCGCGCTGAACCAGGCTATGTTCGGATTCTCGGTGGGCTTCCTGCTGGCCCGGAACCAGATTTGCTGTTGTCGCGGAAATCACGCAAGTCGCCACTGTAGTTCCCTCCGATTAAATCTAGAGTGCTTGTTAATCTGCTCTCGACGATGCCGGGAGCTTCAACGTCTAATCAGAGAGTACGGGCGCCGAGGTTCCTAGCCCATCAGGATGCTCCTGTAATTGACTGTCAGACTTGCTGTACGCCTTGGCGGATGGGTCTGCCGGATGGAAACTTGCAACCTGACAGTCGTTAGAAACAAAAAATGGTGGGAGTTAATACTCCCACCATTTCGCTAAGGCGAAGACCCCATATGGCTTCGCGAGAAAGAATCTGAAAACCTGGAGGCTTCACAGCCGCCCGGCTACGAGCAATACAAGTAAGATCACAACCACCAGACCGAGCCCGCCGCTGGGATAGTAGCCCCACGATCTGCTGTACGGCCAGGTCGGCAGCGCGCCGAGCAACAGCAACACCAGTACGATCAGTAGAATTGTCGACATGAAAGCCTCCACTTTGTTGGTTATCTTCCGCGGTTGAAGATGCAAGACCGAGCCTTCACTGACAAAGCCGGGCCTCACACAAGAAACAATCAGGGATCTTCGCCTCACCGGCTAGCGGTGACTGGCGTCCCGGCCGACGGTTTCAGTTCGCCGTGTTCCCTGGCTTGGCCAGAGTATCGCCTGATCGCTGACAGAAACGGTTCGCTTGCCTCCCGAGCTGGGATTTTTCCGTTCAGGATATCGGCAAACGGTACGAAACTCCCGTACAGAAGTCGAGTTTCATCTTTGTCTTGCGTGACGGCGGAGCCGTTGAGGTCGATTCCTGCAAAGATGCCCCGGGCTCGTGAGTAGGTCAGCACTTCTGCCCTCATTTTCCAGTCTGTGTCGGCGCCGGCATCGCGTCCGACAGGGCCCGCGGCCGCCGAAGCATCCGCGCCCAGCTTGAAGTGGCTCGATATCAGATGTTGCATTCCATCGTCGTTCGTCACAATCATCACCAAATCGACAGCCTGACCGCCCAGCTGCAATCCCCAGCTTCCACCTGTGATGGTGATCGGTGCAGGAGCGCTCCAGACGCCACTTTCCGTCCGGCACGTAGCGACGCCCTTACCGTGACTGCCTCCGAAACCAACCGCAATTTTCACCATCGAGGGAATGACCGCCACGCACTTCGCATCGTTCATCACTTTGTCCGGAATGGCTTTGTCCGGAATGGCCATAACTTCGGTCAGAACTTTAGCGGATGCATCTAGGCGTTTGTCGATGTCCGATTGATCCTTGTCATCCGCTGAAAATGCCATGCCGGCACAGAGTAGAAGACCAGCACCGAGCGTCAGGAGACATCTTGGCACTGCGGAACCTTTTCTTGTCATAAGAGGACCTCTTTTTCCTTGCTCGAAACGAGCAGCGGTTCGAATTTTGTGCGGAATCAACCCTACCTTCCAACTTGGCTGGTTTCCATCCGGTCTTCGCCCTACGGCGAACCAGAACGCGCGGGAGAACTAGGGGGGAATCTTTCCAGCGGACTACAGGCTTGTGAAGGCGGTTACCGCGGCGAGTGCAGTCTCTTCAGTAAGTATTGCAGTAAGTATTGCCGAAAATCGAAGGTGTGCCGCTCCAACAACTGCAGATGCATCGGCTCAGGACGCCATGACTGTACTCGGCTCGCGCAACACCAAACGAAGGGGAATCGTGAGTTCGACGAGGGTTCCGGGATGGGCATTCGTCAACCGCAGCTCTCCGCCAAATTCCCTGGCGCGCTGTTTCATGCCTCCAATGCCAACTCCGACGCTGTCCGGTTGCAGTTCGGTAATTCTCTGATCGACTCCCTTGCCATCGTCCCGCACGGTAACCACGATGTTCTCTTCTTTTTGAGCCAGGCTAATCCACACCTTTCTTGCTTCAGAATGCCGAAAAACATTGGTTAGCGCTTCCTGAACGATTCGGAAAACAGCGGTCTCAACGTCCACAGAAAGCCGCGGAAAATCGCGAGGCTGGACCTCGAGAGATATCTCAATGCCGCTGCGCTTTGTGAGCCCTTCCACGTACCAGGAAAGCGCCGAGAGCAAACCAACTTCATCGAGCAGGGGAGGATGCAAGAGGTGAGACATGGTGCGCACTTGCTGAATGGCACGATCCACAATAGCGCTGGCTTGCGTCCACTCTTCCGCTGCTGATTGCGTGGAATTCTGCAGCATCATTTTGTCGAGCACCATTTTTGCCACGGCAAGTTCCTGTCCTAACCCGTCGTGCAGATCGCGCGCCAGCCGGCGGCGCTCCTGGTCCTGCATCGTCATCAGCCGAATCGACAGACGCCGCAATTCGTTCGTCCTCCGATCGACCATTTTCTCCAGTTCTAATGTGTTGTCGCGAATCGACTGTTCCAGCAGTTTGCTGTCCTGAATGTCGGAACAGGTTCCGTACCATCTCACGATTTTCCCATCATCGCGAATTGGTAGTGCACGAGCCCGGAACCAGCGGTAGGACCCGTCTCTGGACCGGAGGCGATACTCCGCTTCGTAATTTGCTCCGGATTCAACAGAGCGCATCCAGTCCACCATCGCCTTGTCTTTATCCTCCGGATGCACATAATCCAACCACCCGAAACCATTCGCCGAATCTGTGGAAGCGCCCGTAAAGTCGTAAAACCGGTCGCTGATGTAATCCCTGGAGCCGTCAGCCTTGCGGCTGAAGATTATGTCTGGCGCAGTGTGAATGATAGCGTCGAGTTCCTGATTCCTTCCTACCAACTCAGTGTTGAGATGCAGCAGCATTTCCGCTTTTCGAGCCAGCTCTTCCGTGCGTTCCAAGACGCGCTGCTCCAGTTCGCGATTCAGCGTTTCAAGCTGACGTGTTTTGCGGTGCAACTCGGCAAATACCCGGACCTTCGCACGCAGAAGTTCTGCCACCACCGGAACAGAGATGTAGTCGACAGCGCCGTGTTCATATCCCTTGAGCTGGTCAAGGTGTGTCAGATGCACCGCCGATACAAAAATAATTGCCGTCCTCTGAAAACGCGGATGCTGGCGAATCATGGCGGCCAGTTGAAAACCATCGAGCTCCGGCATGCTCACATCCATCAGCACCACGGCAATGTCGTTCTTCAGCAGAACTTCGAGAGCCGCTTTCGCGGAAGCGGCCTTTATCAGGTTCTCGCCCAGCCCATCAAGCATCACCTCATAGCTGAGCAGCTTGGCCGGCTGATCGTCTACCATGAGAATGTTGACTTTCTCGCTCGCGCTCATGACCTACATATCCTCTCTACCCAGGTCTCAGTCGCAACACTCCTGCCTCGGCCGGCTGCTATCGATGAAGCCACGTACGCAGCGATGAGAGCAGTTGCTCGGTATTGACCGGTTTGGCCAGGTACTCAGAAGCTCCCGCCTCAAGACATTTCTCGCGGTCCCCTTTCATGGCTTTTGCGGTCAGGGCAATAATCGGCAAGCGCCGGAACGCAGAGTTCTGCCGGATCACCTGCATGGTCTCGTAGCCATCCATCTCGGGCATCATGATGTCCATGAGGACGATCGCAATATCCGGGGTCGATTCCAGCTTGGCGATAGCTTCCCTGCCCGTCCCTGCCGTGATCACGGTCATGCCTCGACGTTCGATCACGCTACTAAGGGCGAAGATGTTGCGCACATCATCGTCCACCACCAGCACTTTTTTCCCCACCAGGGCGTCGTCGGAGTGATGCAAACGGTCGAGCAGTCGCTGTTTTTCCACGGGGAGATCGGCGACCACACGATGCAAGAACAATGTAGTCTCGTCGAGCAGGCGTTCCGGCGACTCTACGCCTTTTACAACAACGCTGCGCGCCAGCGAATGCAGTCTGGCATCTTCCTCCGGAGAAAGTTCCTTGCCGGTAAAGACTACCACCGGCAAGTCGCTCAACGACGGAGTGTCACGGAAGCGCTCCAACACGTCGAAGCCCGATATGTCGGGCAGACGAAGGTCAAGCACCACGCAGTCAAAGACCTGCTCGCCGACAATCTGGACGGCCTCAGCGCCGGTAGCAACCACGGTGACGTCAATATCCTCATAGCCCAGCAATTCCTTGATGCTGAGCTGTTCAGCAGGATTGTCTTCCACCACCAGCAATCGCTTGCGACGGGGAGCGGAATATTCCTTGATGCGGGCTAATGCAGCTTCCAGCCCTTCCGGCGTGGTCGGCTTGGTAACAAATGCAAACGCTCCGCGCGCCAAACCGTGGTGCCGATCTTCGTCGAGCGTCAACATCTGAACCGGTATGTGCCGGGTCGATGGATCCTGCTTCAAGTGGTTCAGCACCGTCCAGCCCAGCATGTCGGGCAGGAAAACATCCAGGGAAACCGCAGTCGGATGATATTCCCTGGCCAACGCGAGAGCTTCTGCACCTCGTGTCGCTACAAGAACTTTAAAGCCCTTGTCCTTGGAGAGATCGCACAACACGCGCGCATAGTGCGGGTCGTCCTCGACAATCAGCAGAACCGCATCCTCGGGTTGCAGATTGTCCCGATCGTCCGGAATCTTTTCAACCGGATGCTCAGCGACCCCCGCCACGGTCAATTGCATTGGCGAAACGGAGGAGCGAAATTTTCCCTCTACCGGGGCAGCTACCGCGGTGGAAGGCCCCACATAGGTTTGCGGCAAGTAGAGAGTGAATGTGCTGCCCCGGCCCGGGGCGCTGCGTAACTGGATTTCTCCTCCCAGCAGACTGGCCAGTTCACGGCTGATCGCCAGCCCCAGGCCCGTGCCGCCGTACTTTCGGCTGGTGCCGGCGTCGGCTTGCTGGAATGCCTCGAAGATGATCCGCTGCTTTTCGAACGGAATGCCGATGCCCGTGTCAGAAACTTCAAAGGCCACCACCGACGCTGCGTTGCCCAGAATCGGATGACCCTCGGTCCAGCCGCTTCTGGCCTGCGACACAGACAGGCGGACGCCTCCAACTTCGGTGAACTTGAAGGCATTCGACAACAGGTTCTTCAACACCTGCTGCAAGCGCTTCGAGTCGGTGACCACGCTCCGGGAAAGGTGAGGATCGGTCTGCACCTCGAAACTGAGATGCCGGTTCTCCGCCTCGTGCCGGAATGGACGTTCCACTGCATCCAGCATGCTGGCGAAGAAGACTTCCTCGGCTTCCACGGAAACAGTTCCGGATTCGATTTTCGACAAATCAAGAATGTCCGTGATCAGGTTCAGCAAGTCTGTGCCGGCGCCATGGATGGTGCGGGAGAATTCAACCTGCTTCGGCGTCAGGTTGCCATCCGGGTTATCGCTGAGTTGCTGGCCAAGCACCAGAATGCTGTTGAGCGGTGTCCGCAACTCATGGGACATATTGGCCAGGAATTCAGACTTATATTTAGAAGTCAGCGCCAATTCTTTAGCCTTCTCTTCCAGCGCTCGCCGAGCTTGCTCGATTTCCTGGTTCTTGCGTTCGACTTCAACGTTCTGTTCGGCAAGCTGCTGCGCCTTCTGTGCCAGCTGCTCGTTGGTCTGCTGCAGTTCTTTTTGCTGCACCTGGAGTTCGGTGGCGAGCTGCTGCGACTGCTTCAACAGACCTTCCGTTTGCATGGTGGCCTCGATGCTGTTCAGCACGATGCCGATGCTGGCCGTCAACTGCTCCAGAAATGCCAGCTGAGAAGTAGTGAAACTGCTCAGCGAGGCCAGCTCAATCACGGCCTTGACCCGGTCTTCAAACAGCACCGGGAGGACGATCACATTTCGCGGAACCGCCTCGAACAAGCCGGAGCGGATGGAAATCGTGTTTTGCGGCAGGTCCGAGATCAGCATCCGGCGTTTCTCCGACGCGCATTGGCCGACCAGTCCTTCGCCCAGCTTCAACCGCCGCAGATGTCCATCCTCGCCGTCCCCGGCAAATGCCGAGAGCAGCACCATCTCTGCCGATTCTTCCGTTCCCATCTGATAGATGACGCCTTGGTGGGCATTCACCAGCGGCGTCAACTCCGATAGAAGCATGCGTCCCACGGTGGTCAGATCACGTTGACCCTGTAACATGCCGGTGAAACGGGCGAGGTTTGTTTTGAGCCAGTCTTGCTCTGTATTCCGGTCGGTGGTGAGCCGGAGGTTGTCGATCATGGTATTGATGTTGTCTTTCAACTCGGCCACTTCGCCGCTCGCTTCCACCTGAATGGAGCGCGTCAGGTCGCCCTTGGTCACGGCGGTTGCAACTTCAGCGATGGCCCGCACTTGATTGGTCAAATTGTCGGCCAGCAGGTTCACGTTGCCCGTGAGATCTTTCCATGTACCCGCGGCGCCGGGTACGTTGGCCTGGCCGCCCAGGCGCCCTTCCACGCCGACCTCGCGGGCTACGGTTGTAACCTGATCGGCAAAGGTCGCCAGCGTATTCGTCATGTTGTTGATGGTTTCCGCCAGCGCGGCAACCTCACCTTTCGCGTTCACGGTCAGCTTCTGTGTCAGCTCACCATTAGCGACGGCGGTCACCACTTTGACGATGCCACGCACCTGTTCGGTCAGGTTGGCGGCCATTACGTTCACGTTGTCCGTGAGATCCTTCCAGGTTCCAGCCACTCCAGGCACCTGCGCCTGCCCGCCCAGCTTACCTTCCGTACCCACTTCCCGAGCCACGCGGGTGACTTCGGCAGCGAATGCATTGAGCTGATCCACCATCGTGTTGATGGTGTTCTTGAGTTCGAGAATCTCGCCCTTCACATCGACCGTGATCTTGCGCGACAAATCGCCACGGGCCACCGCCGTCGTAACTTCAGCGATGTTTCGCACCTGACCAGTGAGATTGCCGGCCATCGAGTTTACAGAATCCGTAAGATCCTTCCATGTCCCGGCAACCCCAGGGACGTTGGCCTGTCCTCCCAGACGCCCTTCAGTACCGACTTCGCGCGCCACGCGTGTCACTTCGCCAGCGAACGCGTTGAGCTGATCCACCATGGTGTTGATGGTTTCCTTGAGCAAGAGGATCTCCCCGCTCACGTTTACAGTGATCTTCTTCGACAAGTCTCCGCTCGCGATAGCCGTGGCCACCTCGGCAATATTGCGCACCTGTCCGGTCAAGTTGCTGGCCATCGAGTTAACAGAGTCTGTTAAATCCTTCCACGTACCGCCAACTCCAGGCACCTGGGCCTGACCGCCGAGTTTGCCGTCGGTGCCTACTTCGCGCGCAACGCGGGTCACTTCTGATGCGAATGAGCGCAATTGATCGACCATCGTGTTGATGGTGTCCTTGAGTTCGAGAATTTCTCCCTTCACGTCGACTGTGATCTTCCTCGATAAGTCGCCGCGAGCCACAGCGGTGGCGACTTCGGCGATGTTTCGCACCTGGCCGGTGAGGTTACTGGCCATGAAGTTAACGTTGTCGGTAAGATCTTTCCAGGTGCCGGCCACTCCAGGCACTTGAGCCTGTCCCCCCAGCTTGCCTTCGGTACCGACTTCGCGAGCCACGCGCGTCACTTCGCCTGCGAACGCGTTAAGTTGATCCACCATCGTGTTGATGGTGTTCTTGAGCTCGAGAATTTCTCCCTTCACATCGACCGTGATCTTGCGCGATAGATCACCGCGAGCCACGGCCGTCGTAACTTCCGCAATGTTGCGCACCTGGCCGGTGAGATTGCCAGCCATCGAATTCACAGAATCCGTAAGATCCTTCCACGTACCGGCCACGCCCGGCACATTGGCCTGTCCTCCGAGACGCCCTTCGGTGCCGACTTCACGCGCTACACGCGTTACTTCGCCGGCGAAACGGTTGAGCTGATCCACCATCGTGTTCAGCGTTTCTTTGAGCTGCAAAATTTCACCGCGAACATCGACCGTGATTTTGCGCGAGAGATCGCCGTTGGCAATAGCCGTCGCTACTTCGGCGATGTTTCGTACCTGGCCGGTGAGGTTGCTGGCCATGAAGTTCACGTTGTCCGTCAGGTCTTTCCATGTGCCGCCAACGCCCGGCACCTGCGCTTGTCCGCCCAGCTTGCCTTCGGTACCCACTTCGCGCGCCACGCGAGTAACTTCGCCGGCGAATGCGTTGAGTTGGTCCACCATTGTGTTGATGGTGTCCTTGAGTTCGAGAATCTCGCCCTTTACGTCGACCGTAATCTTTCGTGACAGATCGCCGCGTGCGACAGCAGTGGTCACCTCGGCGATGTTCCGCACCTGAGCCGTCAGGTTACCGGCCATGGCGTTGACCGAATCCGTAAGATCTTTCCAGGTACCGGCCACGCCCACGACCACAGCCTGGCCGCCCAGCTTTCCGTCCGTTCCGACTTCACGAGCGACGCGTGTCACTTCAGACGCAAACGAGCGCAACTGGTCCACCATCGTATTGATGGCTTCCTTAAGTTGGAGAATCTCGCCGCGCACATCAACCGTAATTTTGCGCGAGAGATCGCCGCTGGCGACCGCAGTTGCGACTTCAGCGATGTTGCGCACCTGGCCGGTGAGATTGCTGGCCATCGAGTTCACAGAGTCCGTAAGATCTTTCCATGTACCGGCCACTCCTGGCACTTGTGCCTGGCCGCCAAGCTTGCCGTCCGTGCCAACCTCGCGCGCCACGCGCGTTACTTCGGCGGTGAATACGCTAAGCTGCTGAATCATGGTGTTGACGATGTTGGCTGAGCGCAGGAATTCGCCTTCCAGGGGACGGCCGTCCACGTCCAGGCGAACGGTTTGGGTCAGATTTCCCTGCGCAACGGCTGCGATGGCACGGGTCACACCCTCAGTGGGACGAAGCAGATCCTCAACCAGCGTGTTAATCGAAACTTCCATCTCGCCCCACGCGCCCCTCGATTCATGAAAGCGCGTGCGCTCGCGTGTGCGGCCTTCTTTTCCAATTACCTGCCCAACGCGCTTCAGTTCCTCTGCCATCTGCTGGTTGGCGGCAACAATAGAATTGAAAGTGTCGGCAATTTTACCCGCCAGTCCTGTCCAGGATCCCGGAAGTCGCACGGAAAAGTCGCCGTCCCGCATGGTTTGCAGGCTCGCCAGGATCACGCCGAGATCGGCCGCGGTTGCTTGAGCGACCGGGCTTGAACTCCCGTTGTTCTTGTTTTTTTTCTCTTCCGATGCCCCGTCAGCAACGGCAGTCGCCGAGTCTTGGCTGTTTCTTTTCATAATTCTTTCCCTCTCCCGCAGGCCGCCGAACCACTAAGGCAGGGTAATCAAAACATCTATTTGAAATGTAACCGTTAAGGAGGAATCCACACGTGACCGATTGATACCACGAAAAACTGTAGGATGACCCTAGGGTGTTTCCTGTAGGCTTGGTTCAAGCCCCTCTACCCGGGAGAGCCCTAGGGCGATTCCTGTATATCCCCGAGATACTCTGCCCTACTAGAATTCCCCATGCGCTTATTGAGTGTCCGGCTAATTGTGTCTCTGATTGTCGGCATCACCTTGGTGTCTCTAGGGTTCTCTTACTATGAGGTCGTGAGAGAGAAACGCGCGTTACGCAGCGACTTGGAACGGCGAGCGGAGGTAATCGGAGAGAGCGTTGCCGGCAATGTTGAGAAGTCGTGGGAAAGCGGATCGGAGCGCGGACTGCAGCGGCTGGTACAGCGCTTCGGAAACCGCGAGCATTTACTAGGCGTCGCCGTCTATGACCGTCAGGGGAAGTTGGTGGCGATTACCTCCGAGTTAGGGGAACTCCTCACCCCTCCTCCGCGCAATGTGACCCAAGTCATTGCACAGAATAGCGGAGAGAGCTTTTTCGGCAAACTAGGAAATGATGCCGTACACATCCTTGTTGTGCCCCTGCACCGGGAAGACGAGACCGTGGGGGCACTCGTGGTGGTCCACGACGTCAGCTACATTCGCGCACAGACCCTTCGCGCGTGGCGCGAAGCCTTTCTAAAAGTGCTCGTCCAGATGTTCCTCATAGTCTTCACCACGGTGCTGATTGTTCGCTGGAGCATTGCCGGTCCGATCGCGCAAGCGGCGCAATGGATGCGCGGGCTTCGCACGGGCAGGATTTCTTCACGCCAGCAGATGCCAGACCTTGATCTTTTCAGGCCGCTGGCGCGGGAAGTAGCCACGCTGGCAGAAAGCCTCAGTCAGGCGCGCAACGCGGCGGAAAACGAAGCCCGCCTGCGGGAAGCGTCTGAATCCATGTGGACGGCGGACCGGCTGGCAGTGCAGGTGCAGACTCGCCTGGACGGAGGGCGCATTTTTGTGGTGTCGAATCGTGAGCCCTACACACACCAGCGAAACGGGAAGTCGATCGAGGTGGTGGTACCACCAAGCGGCCTGGTGAGTGCTCTTGAACCGATACTCGATGCCTGCGATGGAACCTGGATCGCACATGGCAGCGGAGACGCCGACGCCGAAGTTGTGGACACGCACGATCGGCTGCGCGTCCCTGTGGACGATCCTCGCTATACCCTGCGCCGGGTGTGGCTGAGCAAAGAGGAAGAAGAGGGCTACTATTACGGGTTTGCCAATGAAGGCCTCTGGCCTCTTTGTCACATCGCACATACCCGCCCAATCTTTAGGGCGCAAGACTGGCAGCACTATCAGGAAGTGAATCGCAAGTTCACTGATGCAGTGCTGAAAGAGATTGAGGATACGCCCAAGCCCGTCGTGCTGGTCCAGGATTACCACTTTGCGTTACTTCCCCGGCTGCTGAAGGAAAAGAGGCCCGACGCGCGCGTCGCTATTTTCTGGCATATTCCATGGCCCAACCCGGAAGCCTTCGGCATCTGTCCATGGCAGCGCCAGCTGGTCGACGGACTGTTGGGAGCGGATCTGGTTGGATTTCATATCCAGTCCCATTGCAACAACTTTCTTCAGACGGTCGACCGCGTTGTGGAATCGCGCGTGGACTGGGAGCATTTTGCCGTGTCGCGCCAGAACCACCGGACAATCGTGCGACCTTTCCCAATCAGCGTGGACCTTACGGATGATGAGTCCGTCGAGAGCGAGGATTCTTCCCTCAATTATGTTCAGCGCTCGGCTTTAAAGCATGGGCTGGGCATCGAAGCAGCGTTCCTAGGGATTGGCGTCGACCGCGTGGATTACACGAAGGGAATCCTGGAGCGCTTTCAGGCGATCGAGCGCTTTTTGGAGAAATATCCTGCCTACCGGGGCAAGTTCACATTCGTGCAGATTGGAGCGCCCAGCCGCACTCATATTAAGCGCTATCACGACCTGTTGGCAGAGGTGGAATCCGAAGCGGAACGAATCAACTGGCGCTTTCAGACCGGGAAGTGGAAGCCTATCGTATTTCTTAAGCGGCAACACACTCACGAGGAGATCCAACGCTACTACCGCGCCGCTGATCTCTGTCTCGTGACATCTCTGCACGACGGCATGAACCTGGTAGCGAAGGAATTCCTTGCCGCGCGGCGCGACGAACGCGGCGTACTGATCCTGAGCCAGTTCACCGGAGCCGCGCGTGAACTGCGGGATGCTTTGCTGGTGAACCCTTACGACATTGATCAGACGGCCGAAGCTATCCGTGCTGCTCTGGAGATGGAACCGGAAGAGAAGCAAATGCGCGTGCACCGCATGCGCAAGATAATAAGAGAGCAAAATATTTTTCACTGGGCCGGAAGTCTGATCACAGAGCTTTGCGAGGTGAGGTTGGATGCGGCAGATCACCCACAAGAAGAGTTTCGTGGCAGCGTGACCGCAGTCTGATCCACCAGAGAGACAAGATGGAGGACTTGTTGACGCCGCATGCAAGACCTAAATTTGAATCTCTTCTGCAGGCAGTCGCCCGGGCCCCCCAATCGCTACTGATGCTTGACTACGATGGCACGCTTGCCCCGTTCTGCAAAGATCCAGAAGAGGCATTCCCATATCCCGGCATTGCGACAGTGGTGCAGGAGATCATTCGTATCGGCAAGACGCGAGTTGTCATCATCTCGGGAAGGGATGCGAAAGACGTGATCTCACTGCTCGGCGTCGAGCCGCATCCCGAAGTTTGGGGACTTCACGGGCTGCAGCGCATCAAACCCGACGGGAGCACCGATCTTTCCCCCGTGGACGAACTCGCCATGGAAGCGCTGGCGGCAGCGGACAACTGGTTGCGCTGCCAGCATCTCCGGCACACCGCCGAGTTCAAAACAGGAAGCATCGCGGTTCACTGGCGGGGTTTGGATGAGATCGAAGCGGAGTCGATTCGGGAGCGCGTGCTGCTGGGCTGGACACCGATTGCCCGGCAAACTCACGTGAACCTGCTGGAATTCGATGGCGGCGTCGAGATTCGCGCAACGGACGCAGACAAAGGCGATGCCGTCCGCACTGTCATGAGTGAAATGAATCCAGGCACTCCCACCGCTTACCTGGGAGACGACAATACGGATGAGCACGCATTCCTGGCTGTGAATGGCAGCGGCCTGAGTGTTCTGGTGCGGTCAGGGTGGCGGCAGACCGCAGCACAACTGTGGCTCGGTCCGCCCGACGAAGTCCTCGGCTTTCTGACACGCTGGCTCGAGGCATGCCTGGAACGAGACGCATCGGGCGCTGAGAAAACGGTGAACGTATGACCAGCGCCGCTACAACAATTCTCGCAACACCAGCATCTGTGAAACCTTTTTACTTCAACACCTCTGCCCATCTTCTGCGTATTACCCGGCAGAAATCGAGCACGCTTGCCGAGTTTCTGGATGCACTGCGAGAGTGTCCTGACGGCTCGATCTTTCAACACGCTTTTCGAACTCTGCAAGAACATCACTTCATCCGCGAGGGTTTCTCCAATGACTTCGCGCACTGGGCACTCTCGGCCTGCAATGAGCCCAGCCTGGCGGAAGGGTTAGCCAGCGTGGACGTGCGTGAATTCACCTCGGTCGCGCAATTACGCGAACGATTTGTCCAGATTGTTGAGGGCTTCCTTCAAAGATCCCCGGCCGCGGCCACGCGGATTGCCCGGGAAACTTTTTATTTCTGCGCCTCCGATAGCGTCGTGATTCCCACTAGCTTCGTGGCTCATAACCTGCGGGAGTTCGCAGAGGGATTGCGGGGCATAAGCGTGCACTCCATTCATCATCACTTTATCGAGGCGCGTCTTCGAATTAAGCTCATGTCTAACGATTTCTCTCAATGGCTGCACGAGGATCTAGGCTTGACCGAAACGGCTCGCCAGTTGAATCGGATCGACATCTACACCCGCACTCTGGAGGATGTTCGCGAGCAGCTGGTCCGAGTCGTGGAGCGAGCGCTGGCTTAGGCCCACACTATGGAACCCGTGGAATCACAAACCGAGAGTGAAGTAGCTGCACAAGAAAACCAATCGGACCATGCAGCGCATTCTGTTCCGGCCCCGCCTGAGCGCCGCGAGCGGCGGAAGCAACCCCGAACCTGGGAGACCCCTCCCTCGCCAGTTCCTCCGCCCCGTTTGGACGACTACCAAAGCATCGTTGGAGCCGCGGACATTGAGGAATTGAGGTTTCTCGCGCGCGAACTGAAGGGCAAAACGGTGAAGATGGTCAACTCCACCGCGGTGGGCGGAGGAGTGGCCGAGATGCTCAATCAACTTGTGCCATTGCTGAATGAGTTAGAAGTAAACACTCACTGGGAGGTCATCACAGGAGGAAATGACTTCTTCGAGGTAACCAAGGCCTTCCACAATGCGCTTCAGGGGAGCGATTACAAACTCACGCAGAACGCTCGCGACATCTTCTTGATGTACAACGAACAAAACCGCCAGCGCGTGCAGTTCTCTGAAGACGTCGTGGTGATTCATGACCCGCAACCCGCCGCGCTCATCCGTGCCCGATCGGACTCGTCTCGGCGGTGGGTGTGGCGTTGTCACATCGATTTATCCAACCCGAACGCGGAAGTTTGGAACTTTCTGCAGCCATTCATTGAACAATATGACGCAGCGATTTTTTCTTCGCCCTCATTTGCCCGGCAGTTGGCAGTTCCTCAGTATTTGTTTTATCCGTGCATCGATCCGCTGTCCGAAAAAAATAAGGATCTCGAAGACAGCTTTGTTCAGCAGGTATGCGACGAGTTCGGGATCGACCGCTCACGGCCGATCGTGACCCAAGTCTCACGCTTCGATCGCGCGAAGGATCCAGTCGGAGTCGTCCAGGCTTTCAAGCAGGCCCGAAAGTACGTGGATTGCCAACTTGTGCTGGCCGGTGGCGGAGCCAGCGACGATCCTGAGGGCGCGGCCGTTCTCAAGCAGGTCAAGGACGCTGCGGGCGAGGACGCAGACATTATTATTCTTGACCTTCCTCCCTGGTGCGCACGAGAAATCAACGCTCTACAGCGGGCTTCGACGATCATTGTGCAGAAGTCGATAAGAGAGGGTTTTGGGTTGACCGTGACGGAGGCTCTGTGGAAAGGGAAACCGACTATCGCCGGGGCCGTTGGAGGGATTCCCAACCAGGTCATCCACAAGCTGACGGGGGTGCTGGTGCATTCCGTGGACGGTTGCGCTTATCAGATGCGCTACCTTTTAACCCACCCAGATTTTGCCAAACAGCTCGGCGAGAATGGGCGCGAGCATGTGAAAGAGAACTTTCTGATGACAACCAACGTCCGACGATGGCTGCTGCTGATTCGGATCTTGTTAACCGGCGGGGCAAAGTGATCTCGCTCCTCCGACTTAGCCGCCAACCCAATGCAATCACGCATTCCGCTAATACACTCGCTACGAATTCCCGAAGACCAACATAAGAACCGGCTCTTACGCGTGAGGGACGCTTCGACGCAACGCTCGGCGATTACGGCCTCGACTCGCCTCGGTCTTTCCCCTCACTCTTGGGTGCAGTCGATTCTGGCTCCGCTTCGATGGTGACTTCCACCTCGGCGCCCTGCTTAAGGCGCACCTGGTCTCCATTCTCATCCGTCAGCGTGTTCTCGATGCGAAGCTCTCGATAGAGCTGATCGGCGCCTTCCACCGCGAGCTGGGCCTTCTCCGGTTCACTCGGGTGCAAAGGTTTAATGATCTTTTCGACAGTTGCCGGCAAAGTAGTGCTTGGTTTTTCATTCATAGATGGTTCCTCGTCGCAGCGATCTGGCACGGCTTACGGGGCGCATGTGCTCCCGTGCCCTGATACTACTCTCACTTCGGTCCACTATCGGCGTTCTTTCCAACGTTCTCGTGGTCATCTTTATGACTGAAGTCCAGACCAAAATGTGGTTCTGACTCCGTCCCCGTGATTCGAATCGGGACCTCCGTACCGGCTCCGTGCTTGCTGAAGAACGGGTCGACAGGCTTCAGCAGAATTGACTTCCACCCCGTAGTCATTTGCGAGACCTTCGCATCAAGACGGGCTGTTCCACGAAAGTCGAAAGTTTGTCCATCCAGACTGTAATCGCCGGTCATATCGACGTGCGTTCCCGGGATAAGAAAATGAAGGAGCGAAAAGGACAGCACTCCATCCTTCAACGTGAAGACGCCTCGCAAGTCGACAGGGACGTCTTCCTCGGCGTGGTCCTGCGCTTCTTTGGGTTTGCCCTGACTGCGCAGACTCAGCGAATTGAGCTTGCCCTGCACTTTCTCGTTTGCGAAGTGCGCGCGGAGCACATGAAAGGAGCCACCCAACTTAAGCCTGTCGGCCACATTCGCATCACCCGGAGCGAGACTCAGTCGCGTGTTCATTTCCACCGGACCGTTCATGATCGGCGGATCCGTACGCACGCCCAGTTGGAGCAAGTCTTCAATCTGCGCGTGATCAAGGACAACATCAAGTTCTATGTCGTGACCCTTGGGTGTGCTTACGCGGACCACAGAGCCGTTGGCGGTGAGCGACGAATGAAGAAATGTCGCATGCACCGGGCGGAGGTATGTATCGCCACTAGTGCCATCAACAACGGCGTGGAACTCCGTGCGCAGCGGCACCGCATGCCCGCCGGTCGCAATTCGAAAGTCGGGCGTCTCGGTTTTTCCATGCACGACAATGTTGCCGAGAGTTCCCGAATACTGGCCAGTGGAGGAGAGGATGCCACCAATGCCTTTGATTGTGCTCAGGTCGGCGTTGGTAAAAGAGTAGTCCCCCTGAACCGGCGTGTCCCGCGGACTGTCCTGTTGCCACGGCCCGAACAGACCATTGGATTGAATGTCTCCGACTGGCTTCGGGTTGACCAGAGTCGCATCAAACTGCGAGGGTTGGCCCGGACCAATGTCCTTCATCTTCAGGTCACCGATGGCAAATTCCAACGGCGGCTTTCCCGGCTTTGAAGTATTGATCAGCAGCTTTGTATCCTCGCACACGAACTGGTCGACGAAGATGGTCATCTTCGGAGCCTTCGAGCCCATGGTCGTCATTTCCCGGCGATCGTCCTTAGGCGGAATGTTTAGCTCCAGGCCTTTTACATAAACTGTCTCTACGTGCATCGGCGAGCGAAACAGGTTTAGCAAAGAGGTCTGAAAGCGGAAATCCTGAACTCCGATCAGGGCCTGCACTCCGGGCTCGTAAGGATTGGGATCCGTCGTGCCAAAAACCTTCAAGCCACTTCCGGAGACTTCAATTCCATTGACCACGGAAACATCAAGATTCGTCAGTTCCACTTTGCTGTTGAAGCGATTCGATAAAGTCTCAATCACCCGAGTTCGAAGAATCGGCTGAGCTCGAGCGATCACCAGTCGCCCGGCTACGCCCGCGCCCACCAACAACACGAGAGCAACTATCCCGATCCATTTCCACAACGCGGAGCGCGTGGTTTTTATCTGGATTCGTTTGGCAGAAGCTTGCACAGTCTCCGTTTCGTTAGATCGGCGATCCACGATAATAGTCTCTACATTGCTTCCTTCAAATTTCCGAAGGAGAGTTCCACAGACTGCCGGACACCGCCGCGTGCAAGGTAAAGGCCGGGTGGTGAACACCCGGCCGGGGACAAGTTTCAACGGACGATCGCTAGGACGATGCTGCTACCGCGGCCTCGCCGGCGCCGGAGCCGGAGCCGGGCGCGCCGCCTGTAGCCTCTGCTGTTGTGCTGCGTGTCTTTGCTGCAACTGCTGCGTTTGCTGTTGGTGCTTCTGCTCCAGTTGCTGCGTCTGGGCCTGGCTGGCCTTTTGTTGCGTCAGTTTCTGGTGCTCCTGGTCTTGCTTTTGCTGAAGTTTCTGCCTTTCCTGGTCTTGCTTCGCGTATAACTTGTCCTGCTGTTGCTGATATTTCTTGTCCGCGTTGGCGTTCCCTGAATTTGGCGGAGCCGAATGCTCCGCGGGCGGGAGATCATTCGGATGAACTGCGGGACGGGACGGGGATTCCGCGCGCGGCTCGGCAGCGCCATGATTATTTTCCGCTTTGTAGGGAGCTCCTGCCTCTTTGGCCTCGACTACTCCGTGACCGCTAAATTCCCCAGGTTTCTCGGTGGCCGCAATTGGAGGTTTTCCATGATTCGCCGATGCCCGGAGCTGCGGATTACCTCGGGCAGACTGCAAATGTTCGCTCTGTGCAGCCACGGGCGCGATATGCCTCTCATGTTCCGCCGCCTCTTCTTGAGGCGTTGGACGCGCGTCGATCCCTCCATTCCCTCCGTTGTAGCTCACTCGGTTAATCGTGGTGGTATTGATCGTAGTGTTGTAGACGTTGTGGATATTGGTGACGTTTACATTCATCACGGCGCGGTTATAGAAGAAATGTCCGTTGTCCCAGCGCCCCCCTGCGAACCCCGTGCCGAAATACCCGAATCCATAATTGATCCCGCCGTAAAACCCTATGGTCGGTCCCCAATAACCCTCGTGGAAGACAAATGCTTCACCTCCCCAACCCCACCAGCCGGGGGTCCACAAGAAACCAACTTCGGGAGCCAGCACCCACGTGCCCGGCACCCAGAAGTAGTCGGCGGCATCGTCATCCCAATACCAGTAGCCGGGAGTCCATAGATAACCATCACCTGGGCAAACCGGTTGCTCATACACCGGCAATGCCGGTGGACCAATTGTGATGGCTACTCTGAACTGTCCGAATGACGCCGCTGACATGGCTAACATCACCAGCGCGAACGCGAGTGAACGAATCGTCAGTGAACGCATGGTTGAATTGATGTGCATATTTGTTTCCTCTTGCTCAATCATCCTTCGCTTGCCCGGTGCTTCTCTACGGCTACGGGTTGCGCGGATTGAAAGGCAAAACACGAATCACCACAACCGCAAAGTGTAACCATTACCGATGCCTCTGCCCATCCACTGGAAACTCTACTTGTCGCATGCGGTGGCTGTAGTCTTCTTCTGGAAATGGTTCGCCGGATTCGCTTCGACTGCAGGAACTGACGTCAGCCACACATATCCAGCTAGAAGCTAAGGACGCTGCACCCACCGCTTTTGTGATTGTTGATACCGGTTTGCTCACAAGGCCGCCTTTTTGCTACTGGCGTTGTTACTGGCACTGAGATCTCTTTCTCGCACAAGAGGCAGCTTGAGAGGCTTGTGCGGCAAAACATGAACGTGGGGAACCTTTCTCCGCAGCGGCGCTTGGTACGGCGCCTGACATGGCATGGAGTTCGCGCAGGCTGATCAGGCCGTGGCTGCAGCACTGATGTTTTCTTCGAGCGTGGCCGCCTCCCGCGCTCCGGTGTGCCGCAGCACTTCTCTGGCCCAGAGCGTTTTCGCGCTTTCCGCGCAAGAGATGTACACCAAGGCCCCAAGATTGCCGAGCTGATCCTCGAACCTTTCTGCGTCCTCCTCGGAAAAACCGAGACCCACCAATGTTCTTGCATTCCCACAAAGCGCCGGGGCCTCGCGTGCCACCATAAGAGTGTGAAAGAACGCCTGTGATCGGATGAAGAAACCCACGGTCGGAATCAGGACCGCCCCGAATTCGGAAAGCCACCCAATCAGTCCGGCGGTCGTCGCACTAGCTTCCTTTTCGACGTTAAACAAGCTCGCATCCCGAACGATCGATGCAATGGGATGGCCGGGAGACAGCATCATACAGATGCTTTCGTTCTCAAAACCGGCCAGGTTTAGATTGCGCACGACATCGGTCAAAGCGATGTCCTGAGGATAAAATCCATAAGCGGCCGTTGTGCTCTCCGTCATGTCGAGTGCTCCACCCCTCTAATTATCGACAAAATACACGGCCCATCAGGCTATGAAACTCAGGTAAATCATGTAGGCTGGCGACTATTTTGGAGGATTGCATCAAAAAACGAGAGAGAATGGCCGTCGAGGATGCGGTCGTAAGGGTCGAATGTCAGTCAGCCGTGCCTGGCGCTAACCCATGACCGCCCGATCATGCCTACATCCTAAGCCCGGTGACTGTTGCATACAATACGGCGAATCCCGTAGCCTAGTATTTACCGGTTGTTGGCGCAACTATAGACGCTCGTAGAGCGCAGATCTGCCTAGGCCAGGTACACGCCTGACACGAATGCCGACTCCAGAAGACGATCCTCTATCCATCCTTGCAAAGCATCAATGCAGTTCCTTCGGGACATCGGAATTTTTTACCGGCGCAGCGGATACCTTTCTCTGGTGTCGAATCTCTGGTATCGAACCGAACTGGCAGGCCAGTTGGTTGGTTTCGACAGCCGCAGGAGGAGCATCTAGATGGAGTAGCTTCTGGTATCTTTTCGAGACCATCCGGAGACGGTCCTTAGGGAGATTGGACCAAGCTCAAGAATCCTATAATTTGGGCAGTTGTTCTTGTGATTCTATGTTCGCGGTACATGCTGAATAGGCAAAGGGCGTGAAGAATCCAGCGAATAACAATCCGCGGCTGCAGAAGATTCTCGACTACATCTCTTCGAGCTGGAGCGCCTTAACGCGCTCGACCGCAACCTGCGAAGGTATCGCGGACCCTAAGATCACTGGCCGTTCCGTTCTCTATTTGCCCGCCACCGTGCCGATTCTGCCCGCATTATTGGAACTTTCGAATCTAGGAGGCATCCGCGTTGAACATCTTCCTTCTATCATCCGCGGACCTGGAGAAGTGAAGGGCGACGGAGTTCGCCCCCCCGGCCTCCTGTTCCTGGAACACCCGTATGTTGTTCCCGGCGGGCGATTCAACGAAATGTATGGTTGGGACAGTTACTTCATCATCCGGGGCCTGCTGCGCACCGGCGACGCCGGCGTCGCCCGAGAAATGGTTGATAATTTCTTGTTCGAAATTGAGCATTATGGCGCTGTGCTCAACGCCAATCGCACCTACTACCTCACTCGCTCTCAGCCACCCTTCTTGAGTTCCATGATCATCGCCGTATATGAAGCGGATAAGGCGCGCGGCACGGAGAATCGAGCCTGGCTGGCCCAAGCGTATCGCGACACCGTACAGGATTATCAGATGTGGACCCGCGACCCTCATTTGGCTGGAGCGACTGAACTATCGCGCTACTACGACTTTGGCGAGGGTCCCGCGCCCGAAGGATTCCATGACGAGGTCGGCTATTACCGCGATGTCCTCGCCTATCTCATTCGGCAAAACAGAAACGATCCTTACCTGGTGGAAGCAACTTCACAAGCGTCTTTGCCGTATCCCCAGTATTCGCAGCAGTTAAGCGCAGGCCATAACCTACGCGGGTCAGACGCTAAATCCAGGGTGCGAAGGCATGTGGGCTTGAGCCCTGAGTATTACAAAGCCGATCGCAGTATGCGCGAGTCAGGGTTCGACATCACCTTTCGCTTTGGACCTTACGGCGCCGAAACTCATCATTATGCCCCGGTCTGTCTGAACAGCCTGCTGTACAAGGTGGAAACGGACATGGAACAGATGAGCGAATGGCTGGGAGATGAAGCGGCAGCATCCGAGTGGCACCGCCGGGCGGGAAAAAGACGCGAGATCATCCAGACGCTCCTGTGGGACGGGCAACGTGGAATGTTCTTCGACTACCATTTCCCAACGGGGAAAATCTCTTCCTATGAGTATGCATCGACGTTTTATCCACTTTGGGTGGGGGCTGCGACCGCGGAGCAGGCGCGCGCCGTCGTCAACAATTTGCCGCGTTTCGAGTATGAAGGGGGCTTGGCGATGAGCACGCACAAGAGCGGAGTCCAATGGGACTATCCGTACGGATGGGCCCCGATTCAGTTGCTTGCTGTCGAAGGCTTGCGGCGCTACGGGTATAACGCGGAAGCGGGTCGCATTTCGATCAAATTTCTTTCCATGGTGCTGGTCAATTTCGAGCGCGACGCGAACATCCGCGAGAAGTACAACGTGGTTACAGACTCTTCCAACATCAAGCTGGCGGAAGGTTATCGGGACAACATCATCGGCTTCGGATGGACGAACGCTGTTTTTCTGGAGCTGCTGAACGAACTGCCATCAGACCAGGTCGAGCGCGTACTTGCCGCCCCGGGTAGCGTCGTACATCAGTAATTTCAAGTCATGGTGCGAATTTCAGCACGAGGTGCGACTCAAACCTGAGCAGATCCGGCTTTTTCCGTTCCCGTCTGCCCAGACCCACGAGACTTTGCCTGAAGATCCGTGTGCGCAAGGGACTCTTTGAGAATCTACGCGCTTCATCTCATTTAATCCATTTGGGCCAGCCGAGGTCAGAAGACCGCGGTGATAAGGACGATTTGTCAGTTCTACGAGATGTCTCACTTGAAATCCAAGTGTAGGCTGCGCAAACACTCCCGCAAGCGTGTTGAACGTGTCGAGGTGGTTGTTCAGTTTCTCGTCAGGCCTTCTTCCGCCAGCGCCGGAGACTCCGGCCCAGACTTGAAAGTTGAACAAAGGTCACAGTCCCCAACCAACACGTGACAGCAATCGGTTGTGCCGGCCCCATGCGCAGCATCGAGTTCTGCCGCGAGTTGAGATTTTAGGCCACGTGCCGCATTCTCGAGTTCAGCTTTAGCCCGCGCCACATGGCCTAGGATTGTGTGCAGCCGCGTTGGGCCGAGCACCAGGAGGCCGATGAAAAGCACAAACAGGATTTCCATGCCAAATCCCACAACTCACCCCTTGGTTGCGTTTTGCTCGTTAGCGACATTCGCTGTTATGTTAGTTGGCTTCTCTTCGTCGGCTTTCATTGCCGACTTGAAGCCGCGGATACCCTCTCCGATTCCTTTGCCCAGTTCGGGAAGCTTCTTAGGTCCGAACACCAGCAAGGCAATTCCGAAAATGATCAGCAGATGCATCGGTTGAAACAGACCTTCTAACATATATGCTCCTCAATTTGTTGTCGAAAACGTATAAGTAATGCGTGGTTGGTGAAAGGCGGGCGCCGCGACCCGTGCTTCAAGTCCGACGCCCCCACTTATACAACTTGCGATCCGCATACGGCGGACAGTTATGATTCAAGTTACTACGCTAAGCGCGCTGCCGCATCGGCCTCGACAGCCATCACTTGCAGTGTTTTAAGGAACTGCTGACTTTGGCCGATGAATAGTCCATCTGCGGTGAAGCTTTTGATGGTCGCCACAGCGCCGCCAAATTTGTCGGTCAGCGGACGAATGATCGAGACCGGTGGAAGGTTGCGCTTGAATTCAGCCGGGACCGGGAATATCAAGCTGGGCTGGATCAGAGGATTGAGTGGGTCGAAAAAGTTGGGAAACGTCAGTCCGGAAATGGAGTCTGTAAACGGCGCCACATTGGGTTGCACTGCGTTGCCCGAAAAATCGACCCATTCCAGAAAGTGCGCGACCTCATCTCCACCGATGCCAAACATAATCCTAACCAGTTCCAGATCCGTCGCTTTTTGAATCAGGGATGCGTAGAGACTCGAACCGCCTTGCTCGATGTATCCGAAGTGAAAGGCCGCCACGTTCGCGATCGCCTGAATGTGTGCGTTACCTGGAACGCCGAAATTGGGGTCGATAACGCCGAAATCGTCGTCCGTTCTGGGAATGGCGGTAACCCCTTTGAGAGTGATCGCCTGGGGAAAGGTGGCGCCGAGATCCGGATTGGTCGCACTGCGGTAGCGAACGAACCAACTCGTGTCGACGTCGAGCTTCAAAAGGTTCGTGAGGCGCCCAATGCCCGTTGATCCAGTAGCTGTGCTTCCCGGCAAGGTTCTGAACTCGTCGAAATTGACCGGCTCGCCTCCTCTGGACTCCAGATAGGCATTAAGGAAAGTAGCGTGGCTCACTTCATCCAGCGTATTGCTGGAGATGTATTGCGGGCCGTCGGAATCGAGGTTTGACAATGCGAGTTGATAGTTGTTCAACGTTTGGGTCGGGTTCACCTCAATCGGTCCATTCGTTCCGATACCACCGAGTTCCGCATACTGAGTCCAAAGGTCTGCCTCAATCAGTTCTGCGGCTGCCAGAAAACGGAGGATGGCAATATCGCCCTTATTGAGGGAACCGCTTGATTGAGTCTGGCCTTGTGCGCGGGCCAGAGGTCCAGTTGCTAACAAACCGGCGCCCACTGCTGCGCCTCCTGCCAGAAGACCACCTTTCAGAAAAGAACGGCGGTCCACTGGACGACTAATGCTGTCGGGGTGAAGCTTCTTCTTCATGTTCTGCTCCAATTCCTTTGCTTACGATTTTGTTACAGCAGTACTGTGCGTTAGACGCGAAGATCAACGATGAGATACGCCGAGGATGTCATATGATTGTCAACTCTTGGGGACGCCACGGTGACAAATACCAATGTTAGATAGGGAGTCATGTTGAACATAGGCACGCGATGTAATATCTCGACTTTCCACGGCTGCGATTTCCCATCTGTATATAAAACTCCGCAAGCTCGCCGTTATTCCCGAATTACATGCAAATTACTTACACTGGAATAGTTTCTGGAAAAGCTGGTAAGAAGGGCAACAAAGAGGCGGCCTCCTCAGGGTGGCCGCCTCCACGAAGCATTCCGATTAGAAGATGTTCTTCACTTCAGAAGATCATTTTCAAGCCGAAGAGCAGTTGCCGTCGTCCGATGCCGTCGGTGTTGAGGTTGCCGGCAAACGTAGCGCCGCCGTTGGAATTGAACGCCGTGCTCAGGAACTTCCCGGTGGCGGCGTCGTCTAAAACCGGATCGGGAACACCGAGAAACTGCGTGTTCATGATGTTAAACGCCTGCGCCTGAAATTGAGCCGTCACTCGCTCGTTGATCTTGATGTTCTTGAATACGCCCAGATTGTCGGTGCTGATTGGCTGCCCACGGAGCGTGTTGCGGCCTACTCCCGCGTACGGCGTGCCCACAACCTTGGCCGCAGTCGGATCGTTGTGAATCCAGTGTGCGCCAGTAATGGGCGTGACGCCGCATTGGGTTTGTCCACCGCCAGTTCCGAGGCATGGGTCTGTGAAACTGACCAGCGTGCCAAGGGGCGCGGCGGTACCTCCGGCAGTAGGACAGGTTGCCAGAGTTCCGTCGCAATATTGCCCCACCGATGCAATCGGCAAGCTAGCGTTGCTTAGGATGGGACGACACGCATCGAATTGTCCGCCAAAATCTGCGGCCGGATCGCAGAGGCTGCCGTTCGCATAACGCTGGATTGCGGTGAAAGGCTGTCCTGATGTGTAGCGATAGGTGGTGTTAACCTGCCACCCGCCCAGCAAGTGCCCCGCGTAGCCGTGCTGACCTTTATAAAAGGGCAAATCATAGACGATGGCCACACCGACTACGTGCGGGAAATCGGTTGCAGAGTTGCCCCTTTCAGGTGCGCCGGGCGCGAAGGGATCCTGCGCATACGCTAGCGTATTGCCGCCAGCGAGCGTGCTGAAAACCTCGCTGGCATTGTCGATTGCCTTGCTATAGGTATAAGAAGCGGTGGCGCTCACGCCATGCCAAGCCGCAATTCGCAGTTCGCTTTGTAATCCGTTGTAGTTAGACGATGCCGTGTTGGCATACTGAGTCACGTTGGTGAAGTTGCAGTTGACATATCCCTCTTGGAAACCTGGCGCCCCTGATGTTGCACAAGGTGTCAAACCAGAGGGGATCACGTTCCGAAGCCCTGCCTGGATGAGTGGGCCCAGAGCCGGATTCCCGTTCAGTTCCTGGAACTCGTGCACGGCATGGTTGCCCACATAGCGCACCTCGCCAACGATCCGGCTCGTGAACGAACGCTGCAGGCCGATGTTCCATTGCTCGGAGTAAGGGTTGCGGAAGTTGGATGGTACCTGCGTCTGATTGGCTAAGCCAGGGTTCCCCGCCGGCGCCAAGGGTTGCAAGAATGGGATTACCTGGGTTCCGAAAAATCCAGTAGTAGGCAAGCCCGTGGACTGACCACCTACGACCGGCCCCAGCGTGGCTAAGTTCACCGAGGGTGCGGAAGTTGCCACATTCAGGAACAGGTTGTAGAACGCCGGATCGTACGCTAAGCGAAAGCCACCGCGGAGGACTGTCTTTTCGTCGCCGAATATTTTCGGAGTCCAGGCAAAACCCACCACCGGAGCAAAGTTGTGCAACTGGTTGGGCACGGATGGCACAGTAGTCTGATTCAGCGGAAGGTTTGTAGACCACAGTGGGAGTGGCCCTGTCTCTTGGGCGACCGACCTTTGGTTCAACAGATTGATGGCCTGTTGATACCAGTCCCAGCGCATCCCCAAATTCAAAGTCAGGTTGCTCTTCACCTTCCAGTCGTCCTGCACATAAAGTCCGAGATCCCACTCGGAAAACGGAAGGATGGGGCTGCCCAGTGCGATTTGTGTCTCCTCGGGATTGTTAGCGATAAGGTCGCTGAAACTCGGGAATACGAATAACCCGTTGTTTAACGGAAGAAATACGTTGGGGGAACGCTGCTGGTCAAGCTCGCCGCCGAACTTGATGGCATGATGGCCTTTCAGCATCGACGCATTATCCTGTAACTGGTATACGTTGATGATGCGCCCTTGAGGAAACCCAGCCTCCACGCCGAAGCTCACCGCATCCTGCGCGGCTGACCCAATGAGGGCCACGTCGGTGGGGCAATCGGTGGGACTGTTGGAACTGCAAGTTGGGAACGATTGCTCCTGGAAGAATACGCTGGAGCGCGAATAACTGAAGCGAACCTGATTTACGAATGCATTGCTGAAGGTGCGCGCCCAGTCCAAGCCGATCTGCTGGCTCAGAGCGGGAATATCCTGATAGTCACCCACATCGATGCCGTTGCCGTCGTTGACGCCACCATTAAACGTCTTCTGATAAACATAGCGGGCAAAAAAGTTATCCTTATCGGTCAACTTGAAGTCGACTCGTCCTGTCGCTTCGTAGTCGTTAAACGGCCCGGGTACGAAACGCGAGATGCTGCCGAATTGAATGGGGGTACATCCGTTCGTGCCCGCGCTTCCTGCACCGCAGGGAAACGCAACCCCTGTGGCCGGATCAACCTGATTCGTCACCAGCACATTCTGCACGTTTGAGAAGGTCGGATTACCCGTGGTGACCGCATTTGGTCCAATGGTGCTCTCAATCAGCCCGATCGGACTGCCAGGAAAAGCCGCCTGCAACTGAGTTACGCCTGTCGGCGTGGGCACAAGATTGGGTGCTGAAGAACTGGGCGAGCCGGCAAAACGCTGGCGCTCTATGTTGCTTGAACCGAAAAACCAGATTTTGTCTTTCTTAATGGGCCCGCCCACGCTGCCGCCGAAGCGGTTGTCCACGAAGCCCGGAACCGTAGGCTCAGTGCAACCCGTAGAGGTGGATACTCCCGGGGGACAAAACCCAAATAACGGACTCTTCTCCTGGTTTTCCAGCGAATCGAATATTGAACCCTGCCAGAACTCATATGCCGTCCCGTGGAATTGATTCGTCCCTGATTTCGTGACGTAGTTCACGACCGCCCCGGTGTTGCGGCCAAACTGGGCGTCATAGTTGGTGACCACCTGTACCTGGTCGATGGCGTCCTGGTTGCCGAAGGCAATCGAAGGGCCAGCGATTGAGTTATCGTTGTTGCTTTGCCCATCGATCTGGAAGTTGTTGGAGCGAGCGCGCTCGCCGTTTACCGACATCTCGGCGCCGTTGTTATTGCTGAAACTGGCATCGCCTGCTGTGGCGACGCCGGGAATGAATAGCGCCAGCGAGTCAAATGTATTCCCCACCGGCAGGCTGCTTACCTTTTCTGCGCTGAAGGTTTCCGAGATCTGGTCCGAAGTGGACTCGACCAGCGGCGGAGCGCTTTCTACTGTGACCGTTTCCGAGGCCGAGCCCAATTGCAACTTGATGACGGCTAGCGCAGTATCCTGACCTACTTGCACGGAAAGATTGCTGGCCTCATAAGGCTGAAAGCTGCCGGCTTCGATGCGAAGACTGTAGGCGCCGGGCGGCAAATTCCGCAACGCAACAAGACCTGCTGAGTTTGTTTCTGTTTTGAACTCCCGGTTCGTATCCAGTTGCTTGGCAGAAACTTTGGCGCCAACCACAACGGCACCCTGAGGATCCTGCACAACAGCTGAGATGGATCCCGTGACGATTCCCTGAGCGAGGGAGAATACAGACCCGAAGACTGTAAGTCCTAGAACCAATACCGAAGCAAATCTAACCCCGAAACTAGCAGTAGACCATTGCTGACCGCCATCTTTCATACTAATGCTCCAGTTTGCTTATGATTTTGTTCCAGCAGTAACCGTAGACGCAGCAAGCGGGCGAAGAGTTACAAAGAGAAATGTAATTTGATTGTCAATTCTTGTAACTACCCCACGACAATCGCGCCAGCATATTTGGATCTCGGAGTGGCTTGACAAATGACCACGAGACGCGTTCATCGCCACTTTAGGCCGGGCCGGCTATGCGCTCGCGCCTGGCACCCACCATCCATGCCACTCCGATACTGATGGCATAGAGCGCGATCATAGGACAAGCGAACAGGCACATGTTCAGGATGTCAGCGGTGGGCGTGACGATTGCGGCGATAACAAAAATTACAAGGATTGAATATCGCAGATTATGCCACATCCACCGGGCGGTTATGAGGCGCATCAAAGCCAGGAAGAACACAAGAATTGGCATTTCGAAAATCAGCCCGAGGCCGACGATGATTGTTACAAACAGCTTTGTGTATTCTCCAATCGTTATCATCGGCTGGAAGCGCTGCCCGTAACCGATTAGGAAATCCAGGGACGCCGGGTAAACCATCTTGTAGCCAAAAAGACCTCCGGCCATGAACAGAGCGACCGTACTGAATAAGAACGGCATAACATACCGCTTCTCTTTTCGATACAGTCCCGGAGCGATAAACAACCACAATTGATAGAAGACAAATGGAGAAGCTACAAATAGTCCACCTACAAGCGCCACCTCAATGTAGAGATTGAAAGGCTCAGTCGGGTTTAAGTACACCAACCCCCCAGCGATCCCGTGGTGGCGCAGGGCCCCAATAATAGGTTGTTGCATTAAGCCGAAAATGCGATCTGCGAGGGACCAGCATGAGATAAATCCGACAAGTATTCCAAGGACTGAGAAGATGATTCGCTTCCTCAACTCCTCCAGATGAGCTAGTAGCGGCATAGACCTCGTGTGTAATGAGAGTACGGAAGCAGCCGCATCAGCCATGGAAAGCCTCTGCGGTCCCGCGATCGGTTCGAAAGCCGTCGCTGTAGACTGCGCCGTGGCCTGTCTCGACCAGCCGAGAGTCATTCACCTGTCGGTTGTTGGATAGATCGTGTGAAGACTTCTCGCGAGTCCGTGGGAGTTCGTCACCGTAGGCAAAACAGAACGCCATGACCAGCATCGCGGTGAGGCCCGTCAGTCCGTAGGACGTTAATTCCACCATTCTTGCCACCCGTCCATCTCCTTAGCGCTTCTTGCCGGTCACGGCAAACCAACATGGATCAGAAGATCGCCCCCGGGGCAAGGGCGCACGGAAGTGCGCCCTTGTGGGGCGTTTGCTTTAGTGAATGGAGACGGTTACGGCAGCAGTTTGGCTCAGAGAGCCGGATGTGCCGGTCACCATCACGGTGGTCTGCTGAGACGAGGGCATTGCTGCGTTTGAACTGCTGCTGCCGCATCCCAGGGCGAACAGGGACACGAAAAGCATCAAGCCCAGCAGGCTCATCCACGCAATGCTCTTGCGGGTAAGCCGTTTGCGTTTACCAGTTGTGAGAAGGGTCCCGAACAGTCCCAGACCAGGCAACAGGGCTATCATGCCGGGCACGTTGTAGCCCGTAGGGGGAGGCGTCGAGACGGCAGAAATAGTCAAGGTGGAGGACGAAGTGCCCCCTGGTGAGATTGTTGAAGGATTGAAAGCACAAGTCAAACCAGCAGGGGCAGTGCAGGTAAGAGTAATCTGACTGTTGAACCCGTCCACTGCCGCGGCACTGACCATGACGCTAGCCGAACCACCCGGATTGACGGTCGCGCTCTGGGCCGAGAGGCTCAGAGTGAAACCTGGGGCATTGGCCGCAGCCACAGGGGTGAGGCTGGCGAACACAGCCGTTGCGCTCCCTCCAGCCGGGAAATTGGGCTGGCCGGCGCTGCCTCCAGCGGTGATATAGAGAGTGCCTGCAGTGCCTGGATCATTATTGGCACCGCCGCCGCCTCCAAACACCATGTCCCACAAGCCGGGGTTGACCAGCACCTTGCCGGACGAGTTGGAGAGCTGACCCTGAAATTTCCCGGTGGTGTCGAATGCACTAATGGTGCCGTCGCCGAAATTGCCTACGAGGATATCGCCGGCGAACGTCCCGAAGCTCGCGGGAGCCTGCACCACGCCCCAGGGCGCGTTAAGGTTATTATTCGCGCCGGCAGCGACGAAAGTGCTCACGAACTTGCCTGTTGAATCGAAGATATCCACCTGCCCAACGCCAGCGCCGGGGACGGCATCGTGCTTCGGAGTATCCTGCATCGCGTAGGCGACATAGATTTGGTTACCAATGACATGGATGCCGTGGGGAGCGAAGCCAGAGGGAAGGTTCGGATCAGTGAACGTGCCGCCCAACGAAGTGAGAGCGTAGTTCGAATCGTAGACGTCTACCTTGCCGCTGTTGAAGTTGGCCGCCAACAAGTTTGTGCCGAGCAATGCGAGACCCTTGTAAACAGCGCCGCTTGCAGAATTGTCCTTACCGATGATTGCAGTGTTGCTTGAGCCGTTCCAGAAGACGACGAGGCCGTCCTCGGTGTCGAAAATGAACGAGCCCCCGCTGAAGTAGGAGCCGCTGGCGTTCGCCACGGTTCCCGTCGGACAACCAGGGCTGCAATTACCGTTTGGATTGCTTGAGGCCCCCGGTATGGTCACGATCAGCCCAGTGTCTTTGTTTCCATTCTGATCATAGAGCGTGGAGACGCCGCTGTTGTTGTCGGCGATCCAGAAATCTTGGCCGGGGAGAACGGAAATCCCCCAGGGGTTCAACAGTTGAAGATCTGTGGTGGTGGCTACGCCGGTAACGTTGGAGACCAGGTTGGCCTGGGAATAGCCGGCCTGCTGAGCCCATAACCCCGACGGAATCGTCAACGTCATGAGCAAACCGAATAACAAGAGTGCTTTTTTCATGTTGTCCTCCTTAACTTTCTTTATGATTTGTACGACGTTGCTGAATACCGTTATTTCTTTTTCTGTCGTTAAGCTATTGTTGTGGAATGAAGGGGGAATTCGGGTCGACTAATGTACCTCTTATCCCGGAACTCCCCCCACAACCGTATGAATGCTGATGGAGTCCTCGACTTAGTTAGTGCCACCGGAGGACACGGTACCTTGATCTTTCGCCTGCGCCAGCGCGACCATCGCCTTCGGTAATGCAAAGGTATAAACGCCTCCCGGTGTGTCGGCCTCGGTCAGGAAGTGCATGTCCCCAACACGCTCGAAGCTAAGCTTCAGCGCCTTAGCGGGAGTTCCATCTACGACTATGGGGAGAGCAAACGCTCCGTGGCCGTAGGTGCGGATTGCTATGCCTGAAGATCCGTCAATAGAGATACGGCCAACCGTATACGTGCCTGCAGGCAGGGTCGCGCCTCCAGCGACGAATTCAAACGGAACTTTGACACTGACTCCCTCGGGATCCTGAGCGTTAGCACTTATGCCTACCCCAAGCAAGCAGGTCAGAGTAAGTACAGCCGCGAAATATGATTTCTTCATAATGCCTCCTTATTGAAATGGTGTTACTTGTTCACCAGTGATAACTGCGATCGTGAGACTATATTCCGCACATTATTTGCTTGCTCACTTATCAGCTGCTTTCACAAGGTATGAGAGTTAGACGCGACCATTAAAGGGTGGGATGCGGGCGCGATGTCATTTGATTGTCAACTCTTTGTCTAGATCTCGTAACAACTCGATGGGAACATTGCAGGGAGTGTAGAGCAGAAAATGGCTGCGTAGCAGAGGCTGACGATATCAGCGCGAATCAAACGTTAGTGAGGGAACACTCAGCCTTGTCAGCCGATGCCGTAAAAGTCGCCGCATGCATGTCCGACTCGGCGACATTGATGGAGTCCGGCCGAGATATTGAGTCACGCAAGCACTCGGCAAAAAGTCCGAGGATCCGGCCAGTTTGTCTGCGTGAGGGGAACAGCTGCTTTCGCGTGGCCTGTGTTTGCCTGCTGAAGTACTTGGTCAGGCCTTCGCGAAGCTGCAGCCGAGCTCGCCATAGCCGCGCTTTCACTGCCGTCTCACTCACGTTCAGCACCTCGACGGTCTGATCGATGGTGAGCCCTTCAATATCCCGCAACACAAAGACTGTCCGTAAGATTGGGCTTAGCTCTTCCAAGCAATTGATAAGAATGGTTCGTAATTCAGACGCCCAATAAAGCTGTTCCGGGTTGGGAGCCCAGTCAGTGACCTCTATTGGACCTATGTCACCCTCCGCCTGAAAATCTTCATTCAAGGATTCCTCTTTCGTAGTGCGTTGCTTTCGCAGCTTCATCAGCGACTGGTTCACCGTGATGCGAATCAGCCATGTCGAGAATTTGGAATCCTCGCGGAATGCAGATAGGTTTTGGTAGGCCTTCAAAAAAGCCTCCTGAACCACGTCCTGGGAATCTTCCCGGTTATGCGTGACGCTCTGAGCAATTCTGAGAAGTTTGCGGTCGTATCGCTTTACGAGTTGCTCGAAGGCCGTAACATCTCCAGTTTTGCTGGCGTGGACCAGATCCAGGTCGTCGCACGCCGTCTCCTTCACTGCGAATTGTGCCGAGTTTGCATTCATGTTTGTGCACCAGAGTTATCGAACAACTTCTTTTCGGCGACAAGTAATACGACCCCGAGCTGAGGATCGTTTTCGTTGCGCGCCATCTAGAAATCTGAGCTCACTGCACCACGACTTTGCCGGTCATCTTCGGGTGAATCGTACAGTAGTACGGATACGTTCCAGCCTTGGTAAACGTGTAAGAGAATTTCTCATCCGTATCGAGCACCTTGGACTTGAATACACCCTCTGTACTGACCGACGTATGGGGAATGTCGTCAGCATTTGTCCAGGTAACCGTTGTCCCGACAGGTACAGTGATCGTCTGTGGCCCGAAAACGAAATTGTCGATCTTCACCGCGGCGTTTGCCGCCGAAGGCTGGTCATTCGCCTTGACACTCGGCGATGCTGCGAACAGCAGCAGCATCCCGATCAGTACTGGCATCGCCACACCTGCAATCCAAATATTGTTCTTCGCCATTTCCTGTTTCCTCTCTACTTTGATGTTCTCGTCTGATCTTTCTCGTTAGGGAGCGATCTCTCGTCTGTCTCTAGCCACGAATCGCGTCAACCGCCATCCGGGCCTCGCCTGCATTCCCTGAAGCCGAAGCACTCGAATCCGCGAGTGGTGAATCGACAACTGCGAGGCTGCGGCCGCTGACCAGATAGTTCACATCCGTAATACCCAACACTCGCTGCAACTGGTCGGCAGGAACCTTCATAGGTCCGGCCGAGGGTGCTGTTCCTGGCGCAGGTTGCGGGAAGGCGGTCGACATCGCCGTGTGAAATGAAACCTTACCTTCCACCTTCTGCATGATCTGGTGAATATGCCCGTTTAATACCGTCACGGAGCCAAAACGCTTGACGTAAGACAAAGCTTGCTCGCTGTCGTCGGTTCCCCAGCCCCAATCGGGATAGATGGTCCACAGTGGAATATGGGCAAACAGCACGATCGGAGTGCTGGCAGCGCGGCCCTTGAGATCTTTCTCCAACCACTCCAGCTGTTCGTTCCCGAGCGACCCCATGCCTCCGGCCTTCAAATTGGCGACATTCACGAGACCAACGAAATGCACACCTTTATGATCGAAGCTAGACCAGCCAGTGCCCTTTGTATCTTTCCCATAGCGCTGGAGGTATTGCTCGCCGTTGTCGGTCAGCATGTCGTGCTCACCCGGCACAAAGAAAAGCTGTTTCGCGGACGCCCCTTTTAACACCTGATCGAGCGTATCGAACTCGCTCGGCTTCGAGAGCTGACTCAGATCACCCGTGTGAATGATGAAATCCGGAGTGTGCGGCATGGCGTTGATCTTGTTGATTGCCGTCTGCAAGGTAGCAGTGACGTCCGGATTCGCCGGCTTGTTAAAGCCGATGTGGCTGTCGCTGATCTGCACAAATGTGAAGTCCGCGCCCTTGCCGGCGTCTTTGCCGTAACCTTTGGCGAAAGCCCGTGACACCGGAATGCCGCCGCTCATGGTCCATACCAGGCCAGTGCCTGCCCATGCCATGCATTTCAGGAACCCGCGACGGTCAACGCCGTCGTTGTTGAGGTCTTGCAACTTCCCATCGATGAGATCGTGCCTGTTCTCAGCCATTTTGCTTCTCCTTGAGTTTCCTGCGTTCTGAGGTAATAACCGGCACGAGTCCCTTTTATTCCCGACAAAGGTCGAACAGCGACCATAACTTTGTGAAGAGTAGTGGCGTCTCATTTAGTGGAGGGATACACCTTAGTCACTCTCACAGTGAAGAAGGTACCTTAGCGAGGGGTTGCTGTTGTCAGCAAGATGTAACCACTGTGTAAAGTTCAGTGAAGATTCGTAGCAATCGTCTATTGTTTGTCGGAGCCACTGTATCGACGTGGCACGACGGATCTCAATTGAACTTGTAAGCATTGGCCTTGCAGATCGGGATCACTAACCGGGTCCGTTTACGCCGCTTAGAAAACCACCCAAATGCCCAGTCACCGCAACAACAGCGACTGCCACAAGCTCGAGTACAAGGCGGTAGTTCGGCAAGGGGACTGTCCGGCGGCGCGCGCGGAAATGCACCCACCATGCAAGCCAGATCATTACCGTCGAAACACACGCTAGAACGAGGTGCAGCAATAAGATGCCCTTCAGTTTCTGGCCTTCGAGTTGGAACTGCCACGCGAGCAGCCCAGTGGCGAGAACCGGAACAGTCGAAATCGCCGCCATAAGAAAGTTATAGTATGCCGCGTCCGCCACGCCTCGGCGCTTCGTCCATTGCGCGGTAAGGTCGAACGCCACAGCCGTGATGAACAGGGCGATCGGAAAATGGATCAGCACGACGTGTTGCGCGTGCTTGGCTAAGAACACCGTTTTAGGATCGAAAGGATTTACCATCGCCATACCCCTTCCAGATTTG